>Ga0172367_10005776_pt1 | contig 14832 bp, 16 predicted proteins | sample Lak10m_FD_114542 | JGI IMG/M metagenome (GOLD analysis project Ga0172367, IMG submission 114542) | Freshwater microbial communities from Kabuno Bay, South-Kivu, Congo - kab_022012_10m | ecosystem: Environmental > Aquatic > Freshwater > Lake | place: Democratic Republic of the Congo: South-Kivu... | reverse complement strand
GACGATGTCCTTCCCGCCGGCATCGACCATGCCCCGCTGGCCGATCGGTTGCGTCCGGCCTTGCTGGCCGACGTGGTCGGCCAGGAACATCTGACCGGCCCGGACGGCGCGATCGGCCGAATGGTGGCGGCCGGCCGCCTGTCCTCGATCCTGTTCTGGGGTCCGCCCGGCACCGGCAAGACCACCATATCGCGGCTGCTCGCCGACGCCGTCGGCATGCGGTTCGAGCCGATCTCGGCCGTCTTTTCCGGTGTCGCCGACCTCAAGAAGGTGTTTGCCGCCGCAAAGGACCATGGCCGGCGTGGCGAAAAGACCCTGCTCTTCGTGGACGAAATCCATCGCTTCAACCGCGCCCAGCAGGATAGCTTCCTACCCTTTGTCGAGGATGGCACGGTCACGCTGGTCGGCGCGACCACGGAAAATCCCAGTTTCGAACTGAACGCCGCGCTCCTGTCCCGCGCGCAGGTGTTGATCCTGCGCCGGCTCGACGCCGCCGCGCTCGAACAATTGCTGGACCGGGCCGAAGCGCTGATCGGCCGCCCGTTGCCGCTGGATATGGCCGCGCGTGAAGCGCTGCTGGCCAGCGCGGACGGCGACGGCCGCTTCCTGCTCAATCAGGTCGAAACGCTCTATTCTATCGACATTCCCGCGCCGCTCGATCCGGCGGGCCTCTCCGCCCTGCTCCACCGCCGCGTCGCGGTCTATGACAAGGATCGCGAGGGCCATTACAACCTCATCTCCGCGCTGCACAAATCGCTGCGCGGCTCCGATCCGCAGGCGGCGCTCTATTATCTTGCTCGCATGCTGACCGCTGGCGAGGAGCCGCTCTATGTGCTGCGCCGACTCGTTCGCTTCGCCACCGAAGATATCGGCCTCGCCGACCCGCAGGCAGTGGTCCAGTGCCTTGCCGCCAAGGATGCCTATGAATTTCTCGGCTCGCCCGAAGGCGAACTGGCGATCGTTCAGGCCTGCATCTATTGCGCCACCGCGCCCAAGTCGAACGCCGGCTATATGGCGATGAAGAGGGCCTTCCGCACCGCGCGCGAAACCGGGTCCCTGATGCCGCCGATGAACATCGTCAATGCCCCGACCAAACTGATGAAGCAGGTCGGCTATGGCAAGAATTACCAATATGACCATGATGCCGAAGGTGGTTTTTCCGGCGCCAATTACTGGCCGGCGGAGATGAGCCCGCAGACCTTCTACACGCCGACCGAGCGCGGGTTCGAGGCGCGGATCGCCGAGCGCATTGCCTATTGGAACAAGCTGCGCGCCGAACGCGGCGCGGCGTGACGCCCCGGTTCGCGCGATTCGCCGCGATCGACTGGTCGGGCGCCAAGGGCGCGCGGCATAAGGGGATAGCGGTCGCCATCTGCGGCATCGGTCAGGATGCGCCGGAACTGGTCGAGGCGCCCGGCGGCATCTGGTCGCGCCAGGCGGTCGCTGACTGGCTGATCGCAACGGCGTGCGAGGCCCCGACCCTGTTCGGCTTCGATTTCAGCTTCGCCCCGCCCTTCGTGGCGCGCGGCACCTATCTGCCCGGCGACCCGACGCCAACCGACGCACCGGCGTTCTGGGCCTATGTCGATGCGGTCTGCGACGATCCCGATCTGGGTGCCGCCAGCCTGCTGGAAACCACCCATCGCCGCCATTTCTATTTCGGCAAGACCGATGGGATGAAGGCCGACTTTTTGCACAACCGCGCCTGCGAAGCCCATTATAATGCCGGAGGCGGCGGCAAGCCCTCGACCATCTATGACGCGATCGGCGCGGCGCAGGTGGCCAAGGCCAGCTTTGCCGGCATGCGCCTGCTCCACCATGTCCGCCCGCATGTGCCGGTCTGGCCGTTCGATCCGCTGCCCGGCACCGGATCGCTGGTCGTCGAAATCTATACCAGCATCGCCGCACGCGCCGCCGGGCGGCCCAAGGGCCGGACCAAGATGCGCGATCTCGCCGCCCTCAATCACGCGCTGGCCATGTTCGCAACCGCCCCTTACGCCGGCCCGATCGCCGCCGACCATCAGACCGATGCCTTGCTGACCGCCGCCTGGATGCGCGAAAGAGCCAAAAATCCGGCACTTTGGACACCTTTGCCCCTGACCGACGAAATTGCGCGCACAGAGGGCTGGACGTTCGGCGTGATCTGATAGTAAGGGCGTCCGACCCGTCGGGTGCGCCGGCTTAGCACAGCGGTAGTGCAGCGGTTTTGTAAACCGAAGGTCGGGGGTTCGATCCCCTCAGCCGGCACCGACGGACTCTTGAACAGTGCGTTCATGCGCACTGGATGGCACTCGGCATCCCGGAAACAAAATGGGGGCCGACATTGCTGCCGGCCCCCACTAACGTCGATTCCTTTCAGCCACATGCCCTTGCAGGCTGCGCCTTCCGGTCCGGCGATGTGATGTGTTGCCACATCTTCGCGCGGGAGAACGAGCCCGAAGGTCTGTTCACCTTTGCTGACCTTTCATCCGAAGCCCGACGTTCACTTTCGCGCGTACCCGGCATCATCCTGAAAGGCTTGGATCCGATCGTCCCTGCCATCCTCGCGCATGGCAGCTTCCAACGGACCATCAGGGCAAAAAATCCTTGATTTCTCTTGGATTTTCCGGCTTTGGATCGCTCCTTGCCGACTGTCCCGATACGAGGATGCTGTCACGATCCGCGAGTCGCACAAAGCGGATTCAGACAGTTTGAAGACAGGCCGCGCCACAAATCTGTGGATAACTTTGGATAAGTCTGAAAATCGGCGGAAATCCGCGCGCTTCAGGCGGGCGCCCAATTGGGCGGCGCGAGCGTGAAGCCCGCAAAGTCGAAGCCAGGCGTGACCGTGCAACTGACGAGCGCCCATCCGCCGACCGGCCGCGCCGCCTGCCAATGATGCGCCGGGACCAGGCGTTGCGGCATCTGTCCCGCGGCGATATCCGGGCCCAGGTGATGATCGACGCCAAGCCCCTCCGGCGGAGCAATGCCCAGGATGATCGGCGCCCCCGCATGCCAGAACCACATCTCGTCGGCATCGACCCGATGCCAGTGTGATCGCTGATGCGCCTCCAGCAGGAACAGGATCGCGGTGCCGGCCGCTCTCTGGCCCACAGCCGCCTTTGCCCGCCAGGTTTCGCGATACCAGCCGCCTTCGGGATGCGGGGCCAGGTCGAGCGCCCGGATCAGTGCGGCAGCATCCTGCCCGTCGCCTGCGTTCATCGCTTCACCTCAAATTTAATTTCCACTGAAACAAAAACTTATGCCGTTGTCAGAGGTTCATGCAACCTAGGTCAATAGGCAGGGGTTCAATCGGCTGACAACGCAATTCGGAGGAGATTTCATGCGTAACGCCCTTATGGCCATAGCCGCCCTGTCGCTGGCCATTCCCGTGTCGATGGCCGTTCCCACGGACGGCGCACAGGCCCGCAAACATTATCGCTACAAGGAATGGCGCGGTCGCGACGGGCGCACCTATTGCCGCAAGTCCGACGGCACGACCGGCCTGATCATCGGCGGCGTCGGCGGCGCGCTGGTCGGCCGCGCGATCGACACCCGCGGCGACCGTGCGACCGGCACCATCCTGGGCGCTGCTGGCGGCGCACTGCTCGGCAAGGAAATCGACAGCAAGCGCCGCTGCCGCTGATCCCGTCGTCAAGGACAACGAAAAAGGGCGGCTTCCCATTGGGAAGCCGCCCTTTTTGATGGCCGAGGCCAAATGGCTTAGTTGGTCGCGCCCGAAGCCGCGCCGCGCGCGTCATCGACCTTGAACGACACGGTCTGGCCGCCCGAGACGCCCGAAACCTTGTCACCCTTGACCTGCAGGTTGAAGGCGACGGCGTCGGGGTAACGACGGCCCGAGATCACCTTGCCGGTCTTGGTATCCTTGACGTCATAGACGTAGGTGTAGCCTTCGTGGGTGAAGCGCTGCTTGGCGGCGTCCTGCGCATTGGCGGGGGCAGCGACGGCAACGATGGCGCTCAGGGCGCCGGCGACAACAAACTTGGACAGCATTCGCATGGGTGTGCTCCTTGTGAATGCCCTCAAACACCTCTTGGACATTCTGTTCTGTTGCCACCCATATGTTGCAGCGCAAAAACTCATACAATCGCAAAAAACGGCGTTCCAGTTGCGCGGAACGCAATCGAGGCAGTCTCGTTTTTCTAAGCCTTTGACAAGGCAACGATATGCTCGAACTGCCGCGGCGTCAGCGGCGCGACGGAGAGGCGCGATTGCCGCAACATCACCATGTCGGCCAATGCCGGGTCCGCCTTCATCGTCTTCAGCGTCACCGGGCGATCCAGTTTCTTGTGCGGCGCAACATGGACCGCGATCCACTTGCCGGTTTCGTCGGTGCTGTCCGGCGCCGCTTCCTCGACAATCTCCATGATGCCGACCGCCTCGACGCCGATATTGCTGTGATAGAAGAAGGCCAGGTCACCCTTGCGCATCGCCTTCATGTGCAGTTGGGCGGCATGGTTGCGTACCCCGTCCCATTCCGCCTTCCCCTTCTTGACCAGGTCGGCATAGGAAAAGACGTCGGGTTCCGATTTCATCAGCCAGTAGTTCATGCCGCATCCTTGCATCAGGCGCCAAGGACGATCAAGGATGGGAACCAGCGCGGCTGATCGCTATATCATCCGCAAGCCAAATCGATCTGGAGAATATACGTGTCGCAATCCGTGCTGGACCAGGTGCCCGTCCTGTCCATGGCAGAGATGAGCAAGGGCGATTTCGCCGCCGCCTTCGGTGGTTCCTTCCAACGCTTCGGCTTCGCCATGGTCAAGGACCATGGCATGGACCAGGCGCTGGTCGACAAGGGATGGGCGCTGGCACGCGAATTTTTCGCTCAGTCGGTCGAGATGAAGCGCGCCTATGATGCCAAGTTCAATGGCGGACAGCGCGGCTACACCGCTTTTGGCGTCGAGATCGCCAAGGGCGCGAGCGAGAATGACCTCAAGGAATTCTGGCATGTCGGCCGCGACCTTGCGCCCGGCGATCCGCTCGCCGAAACCATGCCACCCAATGTCTGGCCGACCGAAATGCCGGCGTTCCGCGACGTGTTCGCGCCGCTCTATGCCGAGTTCGACCGGGTCGGCGCGGAACTGCTGTCGGCGATCGCCCTCTATCTGGGCCTGCCCGAACGCTGGTTCGACGGCCCGATCAAGGACGGCAACTCGATCTTGCGCCTGCTCCATTATCCGCCGGTGTCGCCCGAGGCGCCGGGCATCCGCGCCGGCGCGCATGAGGATATCAACCTCATCACCCTGCTGCTGGGCGCCGAGGAAGGCGGGCTGGAGCTCAAGGATCGCGACGGCAACTGGCTGCCGGTCGTGCCGCCGCCGGGCGCGCTCGCCATCAATGTCGGCGACATGCTGCAGCGGCTGACCAACCATGTGCTGCCCTCGACCAGCCACCGCGTCGTCAATCCGCCGCCCGAACGGCGCGGCCATTCGCGCTATTCCATGCCCTTCTTCCTGCATCTGCGCCCCGACTTCATGATCGACGCGCTGCCGCAATGCGTGACGCCCGACAATCCGCGCCGCGAGGAACCGATCAGCGCGCATGATTATCTGACCGAGCGCCTGATCGAGATCGGCCTGATCAAGAAGGCATAAGAGCCTGTTTGAAAAATCGCGAAAGAGCGATTTTTGAGTACGGTTCCAGCCCGCTCCCCCGCCCAGCCACCCGATCCAGTATCATCCTGTCGGGTGGCTGGGCGGGGGAGCGGGCTGGAACCGGCTTTCTCAAACGGACTCTACGAAAAGGCCCGCCGCTGCGTCCGGCAGCGGCGGGCCTCTCATTCTCAGCGCAAGCAGCGCTTATTTCCGGCCGCGGCCGAGGGTAATGCCGATTTCCTCGCCCCGCTCGCTCAGCGCCAGCTTGACGATCTTTACCTCGACATGACGCACCTTGTCGTCCTGCAGGAAGATGGTCTGGATGATATGGTCGGCCACGCCCTCGATCAGGGTGAAGTGCAGCCCCTCGGGCAGCGCTGTCGACGCGGCATGCTTGAGGTCCATGTAGTTTTTCGACTCGCTGAGCGGCGTATCGGGATCATAATGGTCCGCGATCCGCAGCTTGGCCCGGATCGAGATGCGCAGCGGCTGGGGCAGATGCGTCTCTTCCGAATAGATGCCGGTCAATACGTCGACGTGCAGGTTGTTGACCTCCAGCGTCAGATAATCGTCAAAAATGCTGTCCATAGCTCGCCATGTCCGGTCGCGCGAAGGGCGCGGGTCCAGTTTGATCTTTCCTTTTGCGGCATGGACGCTATAGGCCCGCCGCTTCCGGCGCGGTCCATGCGCCATTGATGGCGGATCGGCAAGACATGTCAGCAATTCTTCCCCTCGACAGCCAGCCCGCCGACGCGATCGAGGGCCTGCTGGACGCCGCCTTCGGCCCCGACCGGCACGGCCGCACCGCCTATCTGATCCGCGATGGCATGCCTTGGCTGCCCGCCTTGTCCTTCGCGGTGCTGGACGAAAAGGGCGAGTTGATCGGATCGCTGCAAAGCTGGCCGGTGGCGCTAACCCACGAGGATGGCAGCCAATTGTTACTGATCATGGTCGGCCCGGTCGCGGTTGCGCCGGCGCATCAGAAGGGCGGCCACGGCCGCGCGATGATGGATGCAGTGGTCGCCGCCGCCCGCGCACAGGCCTGCGAACCGCTGATGATGATCGGCGATCCGGAATATTATGGCCGCTTCTGGGGCTTCACGGCTGACGGCACCGCTGGCTGGGATTGCCCCGGCCCGTTCGAGCCACGCCGCCTGCTCGCTCTGTCGGTCGATGGCCGCCCGGTCGGCGGAAGCGGCAGGTTGTCGCCGCGAATCACCGTTACCGCCTGACCCGACCGAAAGACCTTTGCCAAGCGGGCCGGCCGCTCCTATCTGCTTTTCATGCCGATGGAGCCCCTGCCCGACCTCGCCGACCTGTCGCTCGCCGACATTGCCCGCCTAGCCGCCGAAAAGCGTCTGCCGCCGGTCGATAAATGGAATCCCGACCATTGCGGCGACAGCGAGATGCGGATCGCGCGCGACGGCACCTGGTTCCATCAGGGATCGCCGATCGGGCGCGAAACGATGGTGCGGCTCTTTTCCACCATATTGCGGCGCGAGGGCGACGGCTCCTATGTGCTCGTCACCCCGGTCGAGAAGCTGAGCATCGCGGTCGAGGATGCCCCCTTCGTTGCGGTCGAACTCAAGAGCGAGGGCGAAGGCGCCAGCCGGAACCTCGCCTTCCGGCTCAACACCGGCGAACTGGTACCAGCCGGCCCCGACCATGCGCTGACCCTGCGCGAAAAGGATGATGGCCCCCATCCCTATCTCCATGTCCGTGCCGGGCTCGACGCGCTGATCGTGCGCAGCGTCTATTATGAACTGATGAACCTGGCCCTGGATGAAGAGGGCGAGCGGGTCGGCCTGTGGAGCGAAGGCAGTTTCTTTCCGCTGGACGGCGCGGCATGACGCTGGCCGAGCGGCTGCGCGCCGCACTGATCGACGGGCATAGCCGCGACATCCAGTTGCTGCCGTCCGAAACCCGCGATCCGCGCATCGTCGGCGACATGGCGCTGGCACCCGCCGCGGTGCTGGTCGCGATCACCGACCGGGCCAATCCCGGCCTGATCCTGACCCAGCGTTCGGAAAAGCTGCGCAAGCATGCGGGGCAAGTCGCATTTCCCGGCGGCCGGGTCGATCCCGACGATGTCGACGAGATTGCCGGCGCCCTGCGCGAGGCCCGCGAGGAAATCGCCCTGCCCTCCGACCGGGTCGACATCATCGGCACCTCTGACCGCTATCATACCTTCACCGGCTTCGACATCGTCCCGGTGCTGGGCGTCATCCCGCCCGACCTGCCGCTGCGCGCGCAGCCGGGCGAAGTGGCCGACTGGTTCGAACTGCCGCTTGACTATGCGCTCGATCCGGCCAATCGGGTGCGCCGCAGCCTGATGTTCGAAGGCATCGAGCGGCAATATTATGAAATCGACTGGCAGGGCCGCCGCATCTGGGGCGTGACCGCTGCCATCCTCGCCAATCTTTCCCGTAGGCTCGGCCATGACCCGCATTCTTCCTGACGCCCCGTGGCGCCACCGCTCCGGCCTTTCCGGCCTTCTCGCCGCACTCGATGCCGACCCAGGCCGTGCCCGCTATGTCGGTGGCGCGGGGCGCGACGGGCTGCTCGGCCTGCCGGTCAATGATCTCGACATCGCCACCAGCCTGATGCCGCAGGATGTGGTCGATCGGCTGAAGGCGGCCGGGATCAAGGCGGTGCCGACCGGGATCGAGCATGGCACGATCACCGCCGTGCTGCCCGACGGGCCGGTCGAGATCACCACACTACGCCGCGACGTCAGCACCGACGGCCGCCGCGCCACCATCGCCTATACCGATGACTGGCAGCAGGATGCCGCCCGGCGCGACTTCACCTTCAACGCCCTCTATGCCGATCCCCTGACCGGCGCGATCAGCGACTATTTCGGCGGCGTGGCCGATCTCGACGCCCGGCACCTGCGCTTCATCGGCGATGCCAGCGCGCGGATCGCAGAGGATCATCTGCGCATCCTGCGCTATTTCCGCTTCCTGGCCCGCTATGGTGACAACGAAGTTGACACATCGGCCTATGATGCGTGCGTCGCCGCCGCCAACAGCCTCATGGCGCTGTCGCGCGAGCGGATCGCCGACGAACTGCTCAAATTGCTGGTGGTGCGCGATCCCGTGCCGGCGCTGCGCCTGATGGTGGACGGCGGGATCTGGCTGCCGGTGCTGCCCGAAATCACGCACGAAGGCATCGACCGGCTGGCAAAGCTGATCGCACGGGAGAATGAGGCGAGCATGGCACCATCGGCGCTGCGCCGATTGGCCGCGCTGGTGCCGGCAGACGCGGCGCTGGCGGACCAGATCGGCGCACGGCTGAAACTCTCCAACAAGGCGCGCAAGCGGCTGATCACCGCGCTCGAAACCGCCTCCGCACCCGAAGGCCTGCGCGCGCTGGCGCACCGGGTCGGCGTGGAAGGTGCGATCGACCGCATCCTGCTCGATCCCGCAGCGTCCTTGTCGGCACTGGCCCTGCTCGACGGCTGGACGCCGCCCAGCCTGCCGATCGGCGGCGGCGCGCTGATCGCGCGCGGCCTTCAGCCCGGCCCGGACGTCGCCCGCGCCTTGCAGGAAGTGCAGAAATCATGGGTGGCAGAGGATTTCCCCGACGCCGACCGGGTCAGCGAAATCGCCGATCAGATCGTCTCGAAATTCCAGCGCACGCGCCAATAGTCGAAGGCATCGGCTTCGCTCATCGGGCGGGCGAAATAATAGCCCTGCCCCTGCCAGCAGCCCATCTTCTGCAGCATGTCGGCCAGTTCCTGGGTTTCGATACCCTCGGCCGTGACCCGCAGGTTGAGCGATTCCGCCAGTGACAATATGGTGCGGACGATCACAGCTTTATCGTGATCTTCCAGCATGTTAGACACGAAACTTCGATCAATTTTGAGGATATCGATCGGCAGGCTGTGCAGGCTCGCCAGGTTGGAGAAGCCGGTGCCGAAATCATCCATCGCGATCGGCATCTGCAGATCCTTGAGCGCGAACAGCAATTTGCGCGCCTTGTCCGGATCGGCGATGATCGCGCTTTCGGTCAGTTCGGCGGTCAGGCGATGGCCGCCAATGCCGGAATAGCGCAGCGCTTCCTCGAACATTGATGCGACATCGTCGCGCGCCATCTGGATTGGCGACAGGTTGACGTTGACGCCGACCGGCAGGGCCTGGCCGAATTTCGCGTCCCAGCGGCTCAGCGCCTGCGCCGCTTCATAGGCGGCCCAGCGACCGAGCGGGGTGATGAGACCGCTCTCTTCCGCGACCGGCACGAACTCGACCGGCGAGACATGGCCCAGTTCCGGGTCATCCCAACGCGCCAGCGCTTCAAAACCGGTAATTTCGCCGGTCTGGAGATGGATCAGCGGCTGATAGGCCAGGGTCAGCCCGCCATGGGCGAGCGCATCGCGCAGCCGGCTCTCGATCGAGAAACGGCGCTGCGCTTCCTTGAGCACGCCATTGCGATAAATCTCGACCTTTCCGGTGCGCTTGGCGATCTTGACCGCCGCCTGCGCCTTGCGGACGACATCGTCAGGGTCATCTTCCAGATGCGTCGACAGGGCACAGCCGATGGCGCAATCGACGCGGATCTGGAGGTCGGACAGCCGGATCGGCGAACTCAGCGCCTCCCTGATCCTCTGAACGATCTGAAGAGAATCGGACAAGCCATTGTTCAAGCGCGCAAAAATGGCAAAGTCATTACCGCCGATGCGGGCCAGCACATCGCCCTGACGCAGGCAGGATTTGAGCCGCTTGGCGACCGTGATCAACAGTTCGTCACCAGCCATCGGACCCAGCGATTCATTCACCCGGCTGAAGCGGCTGAGGTCGATCGCGATAATGCCGAACTGGGCATTGTCCGGCCAGCTGCCATTGGCGAGCCGATCGTCGATTTCCTCGCCGAAGCCGGTGCGGTTGGGCAGCGCGGTCAGGCCGTCGGAAAGCAGCTCGCGCCGCAAATTCTTCTCCATCGTCCGCTCGCTGGTGCGATCGATCGCGGTGAAGAGAAATTGTTCGGTGCGCGCACCGGTTGCCCGCAGCCGTCCGAGCGTGCAGAGAAAATATTCAGGGCCAAGCTTGCCGTCGCGGCGGATTTCGAAACTTTCCGAATCGCGATCCGACTGGGCAAAACCGGTGACTCGCGCGCGCCATTCGGCCGATGCCTGGGCAGTTGCGGCCGTCCGTTCGCGATGTTCCCGGAACGCCTTGAGGAACGGCTCATTCGCCTCGACAATATTTATAGCATTGTTTTCACATGATAAAATTGCTGCAGCCTGCGACAGGGCGGTGAGCCATTCGCTCGCTCCGATCATGTGCGGCAGATGCGTGTCATCACCCCCGGGCAAGGGGAGGCCACTGGTCTGTTCAGGGGGCCAGCTACGCACCGACATGGCTTTCATGCCTCTGCCTTATCCGCCAAGGGTAAATATTCGGGAAACGAACATCTGCCGATGGTGCTGAATTTGCGTCAGAACTTGTTGTCGCGCGGGAAGCCTGTCGGTGGCATGCGACCGGCGGCGCCGCGCGCGACCCGCCATGGCGTCATGTCCGCCTCGGTCCGGGTCCGGCCGGTCTCGCCGCCCATCGCCCAGCTGATCCCGTCGCTCAGGCGGAAGGCGATCGCGTCGGACAGGCCGCCGTCGCGATAGCGCTGCATCTGCACCCCCTGCCCGCGCGCCATCTTGGGCATTTCGATGATCGAATAGACCAGCAGCTTCCGGTTCTCGCCGATGACGGCAATGCTGTCCGCCTCCGGATCGACCGCATGCACCACAGCAAGCTTGGCGCCCGTGCGGACATTGACCACCTGTTTGCCCTTGCGCGTCTCCGCCAGGATATCCGCCACATCAGCAAGGAAGCCGCGCCCGTCGGACGAAGCCAGCAGCAACTGCCCACCCGTCCTGGCCGGCATCAGCGCGACGATGCCGCCCTGATCGTCCATGTCGACCATCATCCGCACCGGATCGCCAAAGCCGCGCCCACCCGGCAGCTTGTCCGCTCCCAGCGTATAGATGCGCCCGCTCGACGTCGCCATCAGCAGCTTGTCGGTGGTATAGGCGTGGAAGGCGAATTGCGGCCCGTCGCCTTCCTTGAACTTCAGCGTATCGGCCGCAGCCAGGTCACGATGCCCGCTCATCGCACGGATCCAGCCGCGTTCGGACAGGATCACCGTCACCGGCTCGCGCTCGATCATCGCCTCCAGCGGGATCTCGCGCGCCGGCCCGGCTTCCTCGACCAGGGTGCGGCGACGGCCGATCACCGTATCGGGGCCATAGCGCTTGCGCAGGTCGGCAATGTCGCGCTTCAGCCGGGTGCGCTGCCGGGCCGGGCTCTCGACCAGCTTTTCCAGCTCCGCCTGTTCCTTGACCAGCTCGGCATGCTCGCGCCGCAGCTCCATTTCCTCCAGCTTGCGCAAGCTGCGCAGCCGCATGTTGAGGATCGCCTCGGCCTGACGGTCTGTCAGGCTGAATTCGTCCATCATCACCTGCTTGGGCTCATCCTCGGTGCGGATGATCTCGATCACCCGGTCGAGGTTGAGATAGGCGATGATATAGCCGTCGAGCAGTTCCAGCCGCGCGGCGATCTTCTCCAGCCGGTGCTGCGCCCGGCGGACCAGCACCTCGATCTGGTGCTTGAGCCATTCGACCAGCACCGCGCGCAGCCCCAGCACGCGCGGCGTATGGCTGGCGTCGAGCACGTTGAGGTTTAGCGGAAAACGATTTTCCAGGTCGGTCAGCCGGAACAGGCTGTCCTTGAGGATATCGACCGGGACGTTGCGGCTCTTGGGGACGATGACGATACGGATCGCCTCGTCGCTCTCGTCGCGCACATCTTCCAGGATCGGCAGCTTCTTGTCGTTGATCAGCGCCGCGATCTGCTCGATCAGCTTAGACTTCTGCACCTGATAGGGGATTTCGGAAATCACCAGCTGCCAGGTGCCCCCGGCCAGCTTCTCGATCCCCTCCGCTTCCCAGCTGCCATCCTCGTTGCGGCCGGTGGAGAAGCGGGCACGGGTGCGGAAGGAACCGCGCCCCGTGCGATAGGCTTCGGAGATGATCGCCTGATTATCGACCAACACACCGCCGGTCGGGAAGTCCGGCCCCTTGACAATCTCCATCAGCGCGGCGTCGTCCGCCTCCGGACTATCGATCAGCAAGGTGGCGGCATCCAGCAATTCGCCGACATTGTGCGGCGGGATGCTGGTCGCCATGCCGACCGCGATACCGCTGGCGCCATTGGCCAGCAAATTGGGGAAGAGTCCGGGAAAAACCTCCGGCTCCTCATCCTCGCCATTATAGGTCGGACGGAAATCGACCGTGCCCTCGTCCAGGCCCGCCATCAGGTCGGCAGCCGCCTGGGTCAGCCGCGCCTCGGTATAGCGCATGGCCGCCGCATTATCGCCGTCGATATTGCCGAAATTGCCCTGGCCATCGACCAGCGGCGTGCGCAGCGAGAAATCCTGCGCCAGACGCACCATCGCGTCATAGACCGAGGCATCGCCATGCGGGTGATATTTACCGATGACGTCGCCGACGACACGCGCGCATTTCTTGTAGCTGGTGGTGTTACGCGCCGGATTGGCGACCAGAATGTCCGGGTTCGCGCCGCCCGGCTCCATCCGCAGCAGCCGCATCGCCCAGAGCAGGCGCCGATGCACCGGCTTCAGCCCGTCGCGCAGGTCCGGCAGCGAACGCGCGGTGATGGTGGAGAGCGCATAGACCAGATAGCGCTGCGAGAGCGCCGCGTCGAAAGGATGGTCCTTGATAGCGTCGAGCGGGTCGCGAAAATCGGTCATCGGGAGTGGCTTAGCAGGACGGGGGCAAAACGGAAACGGATTTGCTCAATAGCCACTGACGAGCATGTCCAGGGCATTCATGATGGCATCCTGCTCATGCCATAAGGTCGCAACGCGACGCCCGAGCAAATGCGTCGGCACGGATGCGGCCATATGCGTTGCCATGATGTAGGGTTGCGCCTGGACATCAAATTGGGGGTGCAATCGTTTCGTGGGCGATGGGACATCCGTAGGCGACAGCAAGGGAACGACAAAGCGCCTGTCAAAAACTTGCAGCAGATCTGCCTGACAATCCAGCACCAGCCCGCCTCCCAGCCGGGAAACGTCGAAGCGTGCCATCAGAATGACCGATATTGGTCAAGCGGCGAACCATGCTCCTCTTCATAGCGGTTCCATGCGGCAATGTTTTCGGCATTCTCCGCCTGCCATAGCCGACCACGTTCTGCCGCGATCTCCTGGCGCAAGGCATCTTCGCAAGCACGCGACAGGTTGATGCCAAGAGCCTTGGCTTCCTCCACCAAGGCACTGTCGAGCGACAGGTTGGTCGCCTTGCGCGCTCCGATCCGCTCCTGCTTGGTCATACCAGCACTCCTGCATGCAACATGCGCATAGATATACGCATGAACGCTCAACGCGGCAAGAAACGCGCCTCCGGATCGGCGGCGATGGCGCTCGCAAATTCCGCGCTGATCCAGTCGCGAAAAGCCTTGATCTTGGGCGTGTTGCGGGCGTGGGGCGGATAGACCAGCCAGTAGCTGGCAATCTCGCGGACATAGGAGGGCACCGCCTCCACCAGTTGCCCCGCTTCCACCTCTGCCTTCCAGAGGAAATGGTTGAGGATGGCGACACCCTGCCCGGCGATCGCGGCGCGCCCTTCCATCACCTGGCTGTCGAGCGCGATGCCCGGCGGGCCGTCGGCCGGGTCGGCCTCCACGCCCATCGCCGCGAACCATTCATGCCACCACATGTCGTCGGGCGACAGGCGCGGCAGGGCATGGAGCGCCTGCGCATCGGCGACCGGCCCATGCCGGTCGCGCCAGGCCGGGCTGCACATCGGCACCAGCCGGTTATGGGTCAGCAGCTTCGCCTCCAGCCCCGGCCATTCGCCCTTGCCACCGCGCACCGCCAGATCGATGCCGTCGCGCGCCAGATCGACCACCGCGTCATCCGCCATGATCCGCACGGCGAGGTTCGGGTGGCGCATCTGGAAGGCGCCGATCCGTGGCGCGAGCCAGAGATGCGCGAAACTGTTGGTGCAGCTTATGCTCAGTACCGCCGAATGATCCTGGGTCAGTGCAGCAAAACCCTGTCGCATCTGGTCGAAGGCGCGGGTCAGGATCGGCGCGATCTCCCGACCCTTCTCGGTCAGCGCCACCTTGCGTCCGGTCCGCTGGAACAGGCTGATGCCCAGCCGCTCCTCCAGCAATTTCACCTGATAGCTGACCGCCGCCTGGGTCATCCCCAGTTCCTG
>Ga0172367_10005775_pt1 | contig 14833 bp, 18 predicted proteins | sample Lak10m_FD_114542 | JGI IMG/M metagenome (GOLD analysis project Ga0172367, IMG submission 114542) | Freshwater microbial communities from Kabuno Bay, South-Kivu, Congo - kab_022012_10m | ecosystem: Environmental > Aquatic > Freshwater > Lake | place: Democratic Republic of the Congo: South-Kivu... | reverse complement strand
GCAGATAGAGGTTATATGAAGGTCAGGGAGATACTCTGCCCCCCTCTTGGATCGGTTTTTTGGGGGGGTCACCTATGATGTTTCATTATAAATCAATCACTTAGATTTCTTAACACGCTCTCAATTCAAACCAACCCCGATTGCACACCGCGCTCAATATCGGAGATTCGTTGTGGTTGGTTACTCGTGTGGTAGTTAATGGGAGAAATGAATACCGCCTCGTCGCTCATTTGGTTATTCGTGCGAAGACTATCAATGCGCCAAGTTACAAATATGGTTCATTCCGGGTTTGGGGTGATGCAACTGCCTCCAGTTACTATCGCGTCGATGAATCGAGTGCGCATGACGTATTCGAGCTCCTGCGGATTATTGAAATGGACTCAGGCTCCCTCGCTGATCGGAACCGAAGTAATCTTTTCCAGAGCATGCAAACCTTACGCAGCATACCGATAAAGTCGAGCAAGCTGCTCGGGTCTTTCGCTGCCAAGCTTCCACTGGAATTACGGGCCTATCAAGTGATTGATGAAGCCGAACTTGAGAAGGCATACGCAGTGGAAACGCCAGACCGGCTTGAATTACTCATGGCAGAGCAACCTATTGGCTATTCAAAAGAAACCTCGACGGGTATCCGCCAAGCATACGACCGCAACAGACGGCTGGTTAAGACACTTCATGAGCTTTACCATGGTCGTTGCCAAGTAACTGGACATGATAGCCCGCTGCTTTACGGGGTTCCGACCGCAGAGGGGCATCACATTGTATATCGTTCAAGAGGAGGGGCCGACGATCTGGATAATCTGGTTCTCTTGTGCCCAAATCTGCACAACGCGATCCATTTGACAAACGCTACTTTCGATTATTCCAGGCTGGCCTTTATGTTCCCCAATGGCCGAGTAGAACCGCTAATCATGAATAACCACCTTGAGCGAAGGGCCGCGTAACAAAAATCAATTTTCTGAAGCGGTGCCATTATCAGGTTCCTCGAATTTTCCGCTCTGACTCCACCTCTAGATCTACCAGCGGTTGACATCGGTATTACGGGGATTGGGTGCCACCTTTTAACCGGAGGACCGCACGGCGGTCATCGATGAGTGCCGGCGACCGGAACAGTTTCTCAGCGTTCTTTTTGCCAGTTCGCTGCCAGCGAATCAGGGTGGCAGCCGACTGCTCCCGATCTCCAGCGATCTGCATGGGCTTGCGACTTTCGAAAACCTGCAAAACGCCTGCTCCGGCCTCGATGGCGCACAAACCATCCGTTACGCATTGGATCGGTTTGCCGTCTCTCATCGGGCTCATCTCCAACCTTTGCGGGTAGGCATCGTCAATCCACCGGATGCGCCACGTCTGATGGCGGAAATTTCCAGGATTTTGAGCGAGCGGCGGGAAAGCACCCTGCCCTCGATGCGTCTGGAACTTTTCTCCACGAACGCCCCGACCGTGCGAGGTCGTGCCGCGCAAGCTCTCGCGTTTTCTTCGTCCACGATGGATGTCATTGAGGAGCGGCTTGCCTCGGGCCGACTGGAACTACGGATACATGAGCAGGCCCGCTCTCTTGCTCAGTGGATCGAGCACTGGCAGCAAGAGCCGATGCATCTCATCGTCATCTTCGATGAAGCGGGCGTTGCCATTCGGCGAAGCGACATGGGATTGCCGATGCCGATGAGCCCCTTCTGCGTCAGAAAGGTGATCCGCTATCAGGAACTCCGCGGCAGCTTGCGACTGGACCCCACTACCGATGAACCGCCGTTCTCCGAGTTCATGCAATTGATGAATGAGGCGGACAAGGGGCAACGCGACTCCACGCCCAACGCCTGGGCGGATGCCGATAACCTGCGGGCAGCGGTAGACGGCATCCTGCAAGGTGAGGTACCGGGCGCCCTCTGGCTGGCTCTTGCCGATCGCGCTCTACCGGCTGAATCCGGCCTGGCGTCCGTGCGGCTGTTGGCCAGACGCGAGGATCGAAGGGAATTGCTGTTGTTGGCGCGTGATTACCGCCGGTTGTCGGAACTGGTGCGGCCCGTTTTCAATCGTTGGCATCTGCATGTGACCCAGGCTCATCTCGCGCGGCTTCTGGAAGAGGGGGTTCACTTGACCGGCGCCGGTGTGCTGAATCTGGTGAAAAAAGACGGTTCGGTGGATGCCAATCAAATGTTGGGTTTGGCCGGAACCTTGCTCGCCGCCCGCGATTTCGTGACTCGACATCCAGGAGCCTTGGTGGTTTCGGTCGATCACCAGATCGCGCGACATTGGCTGCGTTTGGGCAAAAGGACTGAACGGTGCGACCTCATCGCATTACGAGAGGACGGAGAAGGCATATTGATTGAGACGATTGAGGTCAAGAGCACTCAAGGTACCGTCCAGGACATCAGTCAAGCCACTCTCGATCAGGCAGTCAAGCAGCTTGCGGCAACGCTGGAAGCCGTAACCGATGGATTGCCGGGAGCCACCGAAACAATGAGACCACTCTCGGTGCCTCGCTCGGAGATGCTGAAGGAGGTGTTGGTAAGGGGTTGCCAGGGCAAGCAGGTTACTGGTCAGCTTCGCGGCATTTGGTGCGGTTGGCTGAAGCGTGTCTTCAGGCAAGAAGGTGACCCGTTGCCAGTCAGCGTCCAGGGCGAGATCATCCGGGTGGCGCTCGGGGAAAGTGCTCACGTCCCTCCGGTTGAAATCCCTGGAACCGTTGCCCGGATCACTATCCGCACTTTGGGTGAAGCAGACGTGCAACAGTTGTTGCAAAGGGCGAAGTCTGACGCTGGACCGGCGTCTGGGGCTGGTGGTCCTTCTGCAACCCCAGTCCAGGCACCCGCACGCGATAGGGGCCCCGCAGTGGCGAGGCTGGCATCTATCACCGCTGAATTTTCTCCCCCGCCCGCCCAAATGGCCGGGTCATCTGAACCTGAAGCAGGGATTCCTAAGGATAGCGAGGCGAGGTCGACGACAGAGATGTTTTCCTGGCCGCCCCAATTGAACGAACTCGGCATGATCGGTCAGGATGAGACTGTCCGGCAGTTGATCAACCGCCTCCATTACGCACGAGATTTCAAACAGCGGTTCAAGGATACGATGTTCGTCGGTTCCGCGGGCGTAGGAAAAAGCAGCTTTGCGAGGGCGATAGCTAACCAACTGCTCGGCCAGAGACCCATCATGTTCTCGGGCGCCGACTTGCAGAAAGGCCGGATGATCATCGAGAAACTGGCCCTGGATGGTCGTTTGCCAGAAGGTGATGATCGACCAGTGCGCCTGCTTCCCTGCATCATCTTCATTGACGAAGCTCACGCTTTGCCAACGCCTGTAGCCAATATTCTGCTCAGCGCGCTTGATGATGCGCGGTTGACCACGATCGACAACGTAGATTACGACTTTGGCGAGGTCGTTTTCCTGATGGCCACGACCGATGCGGGAAAACTGACTGAAGCCTTCCGTAGCCGCCCGGATCGGGTGCTGTTACGGAACTACACGCTGGATGAACTCGCTGGTATCCTCTGGTTGCATGGTGAACGTGAACTCGATGGTTACTCCCTGCCACGGGAGATATGCCTTGAGGTCGCTGCGCGAACTCGCGCCCTGCCCCGCGTGGCAGTACGCATGTTGACCAACCAACTCGTGCCCCATTTTCATGCGCTAGTTCGTGGCAGGGGCGATGCGCCCAGCCGTCGCCGCATCGGGGAGGCGATGACGGTGGAATCGGTATCCGCGTACTTCGAAGATCAAGGCGTCGATTTGAATGGCCTTGATGTCACCGCACGCAACTTTCTAACCTACCTTGACCGCCACGGAGCAACCGCTGAGGAACGCTTACGACAGGGGTTGGGCATCTCCAACCGGGGTGATTTCGTCGAAATCGACGAATACCTGCAGCGTTTGAATCTGGTAACCGTTAAAGGCGGGCGCTCGCTTACCCGCGATGGGCGCCGCTACGTCGAAGCAGCGTTTGATCTGCGAAATCGAATATCACGACAGGGTTGACGGATCAAATGTCCATATGGGCAGCATGACAGGCTCAATAGCTCAACCTCATAAGGCGGCCACACGCTCCTTACCCCTAACCACCCCGAAATATTGATTACCCGGCTGGAGCCCGAACTGTTTCTGGCCGTCACCGGCCTGACGGTGCAAGACTTCCACCTGCTCGTCCGGCTCAAGGTGTTCAACACTGAGCAGATGAATCAGGCCGTTTTCGCGTTTCGCCGCTACGAAGATGCCTCGCTGCAATACACCGGCATCGAGAGCCACCCGGGCCTGACCCATTACGGGCTGTACGACACCGTGGTGGCGAGGGAGTGAACGGCGGTTCGACAATAGGCTTTAACAGGCAACTCGGGGAAGACCCGGTTGATCGCCACAAAAATCCGCATTCCGCATGGATTTATGCAGCCTTGGTCTCGCGCTTGTAGCCGTCCATCGCTTGATCCCGCCTATAGCGCGAGCCCGCTGATTCACCCGCCTCCCCGCCCTCAACCCCCCAGCACGTGCTCGTAGGCCTGGCGTAGCAGGGCCATTTCCGCCGGGTGGCCGCCCCGCAGTTCCGTAATGGCGCAAAAGCGGCCGATGCCGGCTTCGACCCAGTCGCGGGGCGGGTCGATGGTGGTGAACCGGGCTAGGTGGATGGGCACGACGCCGGCGGGCGTCTCCACTGCGGCGATGAAATCGGGGTCGATCTCCAGCGCTCCGTCCGGCCAGCCCAGTTCCCGGCTGAGGGCGAGCCCCAGGCTGGCCGGATGCGCGGCGCCCTGGAAGTTCGCGGTGGCGTCCGCCGCTGTCAGGAAGGGCAGCGGCTCCGGCCCGAGCAGATGGCCGGCCGCGAAGCGCAGGAACAGGGTGCGCGCGCTGGTGGCTTGCTTGTGGTAGAAGAGGAAGTGCCCGGCGAGACTCATGGCGGCGGTGTTTCGGTGGCGGGGGGGCGCTCATCCCAGAGGGTCTTGAAGCAGGTATCCAGTCGCGACAGACGCCGGTTGACCGCTTCCAGTCGATCGTAGCCCGGGTAGCGCTGGCGCGGATGGGTCTCGTACCAAAGTTCCATCTCGCGGGTGAGGCGGGTCTTGTCCGCATAGGTGTGGACGATCAGGGCGCGCGTCCATTCCCGCGTGGCGGTAGGGCTCAGAGGCGCCACCCGGTAGCGGACCGCCGCATCGAACAGTCGAACACCGCCGCCCTCGGCCACGACCTCGCGCAGGGTTTCAGCCGCCACGACCTCGACACCCGCCAGGTAATCGATGCCGAAATGAACCAGATCGGGAATCCAGGGGGTGGTCGGCCCCATGAGCACGACCGTGGCATCGCGGGACAATTCGGCCAGCCGGGGGAAGGTCTTGTTGGGGATAGAACTGGCGGTCAGGAAGACCCAGTCGGCTTCGGGCAGCAGGAATTCCGCGGCCGGGTCCGGCCAGTCGCCCGCGGCGGGCTCGCGTTCCAGCACATCCATCCGAAGGTCGTGCCGAGCTGCCCATTCGTGGAGACCGGGGTAGCGGCCCACCACCACGATACGGCGGCCGGCCAGTTGAGGACGAAAATGCTCGAATACCGCCAGGTTGGCCTGGGCGTCGCCGGCAGGCTCCAGGATTTGGCCGTGGAGCGGCGGCTCAAGACCCGCCAGCGCGGCGTTCACCGCCGCCATGCCGACGGCCGCTTCATGCGGCTCGAAGCGCATGACCCAACTCGCCAATTCAGCCAACGGGTTTCCACGGAGCGTCCCCGCCCAGGGCAATGTGCGGGTATAGGCCTGTGGCGTCATGCAGAGACCGGCGCCACCGGCGCGGCATAGCGTCCAGACCTGGCCGATCAGGACCTCTTCGACCAGCTCGGGAGTCCTGGCGTAGTCCAACAGTAGCTCATAGAACGCGCGCGGGTGACTCATGGCTGTCTCCAGTGGGGATGCCGGACGCGCTAGTCGGGGAGCATGGGCAGCAGCTTCGGCTCCGATTTCAACACCCCATCCTTGCCCCAGGCGATGACGCCCTCGACAAACCAGCGCGGGTCCAGCGGATGGGGCTGCACGACATCATACTCGGCATAGAAACTGCCATCCTCGTGTATCTTGATGCTGCCCAGGCTGTGGCCCGCGGGATGACGCCACTCCAGGATCTCGGTCAGGCCGCCGCTATAGGGGTCGCGGGATTCGGAGCGCTGGGCTAGCCCGCATTCGGGAATGGTGGGCATGTCCTCTTCATGAAAGCCCAGACCCCGTATCTCGGACAACAGGCAGGCCCGAATGCGCTCGTAATCGCTCAAACGGCCTCCCGCGCGGCGACGGATTCGAGCAGGGATCGGGTGACGGAGGCGCCGACCCGGTCTTCCGGATCGAGCACGGACAGCACATCCAGAATCTCTACCGACTGCTCCAGCTTGGTCCGCCGCAGGCTGATGAAAGCCAAGGCCTTGAGGGAGAACAGATAGAACAGCGCTGGTTCGCTGGCATACAGGGCGCCCCCGGCAGATGTTGCGGGAAGCGCCCGCCAGTCCGGAGTGAACCCGCCTTGCCTGGCCGCCTCGACCAACGCCGCCCGGGCGGCGGCTTCGGCTTTGGCAAGTTCCTTGCGGTTGGCGTAGAACTTATACAGCGCGAAGTGCGTGGGGAAGCAATGTCCGGCCCGCTCGCGCGCTTCCAACAACAGAGCCTCGGCCTTGTCCGGATGACTGATTCGCAGGGAAACCGCCTCTTGCAGTCGGCGTTCCGCGAACTCCGGCAACCCGCCCCCGAAGCTGACGGATTCCTCAAACCAGGCAACCATGCTCAGCTCCAGACGAAAGGCGGCACCTTCAAGCGTTCGACGGGCTGATCGGCCAGTAGATGCTCCTCGATGATCGTGGTGACGTCATCGGGGGTAACCTTGCCGTAGAGCACGCCTTCGGGATACACCAGAACCGAGGGGCCGAAACCACACGGCCCCAGGCAGCCGGTATTGGTGACGGCGATTTGGTTGAATAACTGGCGTTGCTGGATTTCCTCCAGAAAGCGGTTCATCACCGCCTCACCCTACTGCTGCGCACAGGCGCCGCGGGGATGGTCGGCGGGCCGCCGCTGGACGCAGACAAACACGTGTTTATTAGGCTTGGGCATGACAATTTCCGATTCAGGCCGCCAGCGCGACCGGTGCATGGGTGAAGCAGTCCTTGGGGCAGACCCGCGAGCAGGCCGAGCAGCCGATACAGTCGAGGCCGTTGGCGATGCTCATGACCTGGGCGTTATCCTCGTCCAGGTCCTCGAAGTCGTCGAGTTCATCGGCCGAGAGGACGTCGGCGCGATCGGTGAGATCAAAGACATCGCGTGGGCAAACCTTGTAGCAGCGGCCGCAGCCGATGCAGCGGGTCTGGTCGATGGATTGTACGAACGCCGGGGTCCAGATGGCCCCACCTGCCGTCAATCCGGTGATGGTGTCGCTCATGACAATCTCCGCTAGGGTTCAGGCGGCCAGTTGCTTCTTCATCGCCTGCAACTGGCGATTCAGGTCGGCCCATTTCTGGCCGGCCTCGAAAGCCGATTGCGACAGCCCAGGCAATTCCTGGTAGGCGGCGGGAAAACGGTCCTCGACCAGGTCATGGATTTGCGAGGCCCAATCGGAGGCGACGCGCTTGGCCTTGGCCACGTCCTTTTCCAGTTGCCGCAGTTCATCTTCGCTCATGATGGGGGTCCTCCAAAATTAAAGTCTGGCCACTTCCGGGTAGGTTTCGATCAACTCCAGCGCCTTGCCGATGGCCTTGCTGGCCTCCTCGTTCATCTTGACCAGCGAGGCGAAACCGAAGCGATGAACATCGCGCAATGTCTTGTCGACCACGATCAGCTTGCCGACGATGACGAAGGCGCGACCGAAGCCCTCATGCGAGAGATTGATCACCGGCACCGCCATCAGACCCGTCTGTTGCTCGATCAGGCTGGCGATGGCGTTGTAATAGGCCTTGACCCGCGACATCACGATGTCGTCGGGATCCCCAACGATGGGAATCGCGCGCTTGCGCTCCTTGGTCATGATCAGGGGATCCAGCACTTTCGCGGTCGACCAGCCCTGGTAAGTATCATAGGTATCCAGCGCTTTCAGTTGCCTGAACATCTGCTGGGGGAAGGCTTCCTTCAGTTCGGGTTCGTCGTCCAGTAGGACCTGTTCTTCAATTTCCACGCATGTTTCTCCGATCAAGGATAAAAAATTCCTGGGTTGCTTCAGTCTGACCCCTATTCGGTCCAGCCTTCGGCATCCATTTGCTCGAACTTGCCGCCGTCGGCCGCGGTTTGCCGGGTAATGGCTTTGGCCACCCAGGCCGAGGGTCCGGTACACAACTCCTTGCCGAGGTCTTCGAGGAGTTCCTCGATCAGGCTGCCGTGCTGGACCTTGACGGGTTGGATGCCGGCCGCCATGACCTGGCGGATCGCCGAGGCGCCCATGGCCTCGCAATACACCGCCGCGCACCCATCCAGCAATTGAATCTTGACGGCCAGTTTGTCCTCGTTGCCATCCTGATCCAGCTTGCCGAACTCGGCGACCTCGAACAGTTCATGGCCATCCAGGTCGACCGCGTAGATCGCGAACGAGCGGGCTGAGCCGAAGTGCTGGTTGACCTGCTTCAGGTCGTCGGTGGCGAAGGCCACTTTCAGCCGTGGATTCATGGGCTTTAGCTCCTCGTAGCTGTCAATGATGCGCAGGCGTCGCATGAGCGCCATGGGCCAGGTTCTCCAGCGGATAATCGGTGACTTCGGAAGCCGGTTTCTGGCTCAAGGTTGAGCGATAGACCGGTACCTCGTGAGAGTGGTGATGGGCCAGAACCAGATTGGCGATGTCGAACAGCGTCTGACGCGCTCCGGTATAGCCGACGAAGGTCTTCTGATAGCCCCCTACCCTGTCGTAGAGGGGAAATCCGCAGCGCAGTATGGGCAGACCCAGGCGCTCGGCCGATTGCACGGCGTGGGAATTGCCGATCAATAACTCCGCCCGCCCTGCCAGCGCCATCTTCTCCAGATCCTCCAGGTCGCCAAGCTTCACCGTCGCGACCGGTATCTGTTCCAGCGCGGGGCCATGGCCCGCCGCCACGGCGGTGACGACCTCCCCGCCCATTTCCTGTATGAGGTGAACAAAGGCATTGAGCAGGTCGGGATCGCCGGCGATGGCGACGCGCAAGAAACCCAGCATGAAATGCGTGTCGACCATGGCATCCTGCAACTGGGCGCGCTGGCGTTCGATGCGGTCCGGCACCTTGTGGCCACTGATGGCGGCCAGGGCGCCGATCAGGCGGTCGGTAGCGGCCAACCCCAGTAAATGATCGAAATAGTGGGACGGGACCCCGGTTCGATCCTGCAGGAGTTCACCCGCCTTGCGCAAGGAGGCGCCAATGACCAGGGTGGCGGCGGCCTCGCCGAGGGTCCAGATTTCGGAGAACGGCGTCCCACCGACAGTCACGGGGGAAAAATCGTCGTCGGTCAGATGGCCATCCAGCGAATCCGAGACGTCGGGCAGGAATACTACTCGCAGATCGAAGGCTTCGATCAGCGCTCGCAACTGCTCCAGGTCGCCGGGGGTCAGGCAGGAGCCGGCCAGCACATTGACCTGACGCTTGCGGGAGCCCGGCCGGGTACCCGCCGCTTCGGCCTCGGGAACCAGCGCCGCGATGATTTCGGTCACGGTAGCGGCATAGCCGGTTTCCAGGCAGCCGGTAAAGTCGGGCGTGTTCACGGCAACGACGGCCACGTGGTCGTACTGGGGATACTGGGCGCGAAACTCCCGCACGCAACGCTTGACGTCCGTTCCCTGGGTTTCCGACAGTCCCGTCGTCAGCACGGTAATGAGTCGGGGCGCGGATTTTTCGGCGATGGTCCGCAAGCCTTCGATGACATTATCGTCGGCGCCCATGACCGAACTGCCCTGATCCATGGCCGTGGATTGCAGGGGTATCGGCTCACGGAAATGGCGGACGAAGAATACCTTGGCGAAGGCCGTACACCCCTGGGAGCCGTGCAACATCGGGATGGCCTTGTCGAGGCCCAGGGTGGCGAGGGAACCGCCGACCGGCTGGCTGGCCTTGAGGGGGTTGACCGACAGGGCCTTGTTGCGACGAAGGATCTCAGCCATGGGCGGCGGCTCCCTGGGTGACCGCCACGGCCACTGGTGAAGTCTCGGTGCTGGCGCCGGAGTCGCGGGCGGTCGCCTGACGCCAGGGCGCGGGGGCGCGAACGGCTTGCCAGACGGGGCTTTCGATGGTCAGGGCCAGTTGCCGTACCAGTTCCAGCATGCCCTGATAACCCGCGTAGCCAAATTCGCGCTCCTGGTTGATGTCCAGGAACGGCAGCCGGGCCTTGAGCGCGGTGTAGAGGTTGCGACCGCCGGCGATCAGGATGTCGCAGCGATAGTCCTTGACCACCTGCAACAGCTTTTTCGGGCTGACGTCGTCCAGCATCAACGCCTCCTCGCCCATCAGTTCGCGGATGCGCGCCTTGTCTTCCTCGGTCGATTTCTTGGTGCCGGTAGCGACGACCACCATGCCGAGATCCTGTAGGGCCGAGACGACCGACCAACTCTTGACTCCGCCGGTGTTTAGCAGCACCCGCTTGCCCTGCAGACGTTCACGCCAGGGTTCCAGCGCGGCCTGAAGGCGCGCCTCCTCGCGGGCGATCAGCGCCTCGGTGCGGTCGGTGAGATCGGCATCCCCGATGAGCCGGGCAAAATCGCGCAGGGCCTGACTGGTGTCGGTGATGCCATAGAAACTGCCCTCGAACCAGGGGGTGCCATAGCGCTGCTCCAGTTTGCGGGCCACGTTGAGCATGGCCTTGGAACACACCATCATGTTGACCTCGGCGCGATGCATGGTCTGCACTTCCCGGAAACGGGCATCGCCGGAGAGGGTGCACAAGACCCTGATCCCCAGTTCGTCCAGCAACGGCAGTACATGCCAGAACTCGCCCGCGATGTTGTACTCGCCGATCAGGTTGACATCGTGCACGCGAATGCCTGCCGGAGCCGCGCCTGAAGGCAGGGGATCGGGCTCGCGGGTTCCCACGACATGCTTGACCATGGCGTCGCCGGCGATGCGGTTGCCCATGTTCTTGGTGCCATAGAAGCCGGCCGAATCGACCGGCACCACCGGTACGCCAAAGCGTTCGCTCGCGGCCTTGCAGACGGCTTCGATATCATCGCCGATCAGCGCCGGCACACAGGTGTTGTAGATGAAGACGGCCGGCGGGTTGAAACTCTCCACCGCCTGCTTGATGGAATGAAACAGGCGTTTTTCCGAGCGGCCCATGATAATGTCCTGCTCGGTCAAATCGGTAGTCAGCCCTCGTCGGTAGAGATCGGGACCGGACGAGCGGGTACCGCGGTTGTCCCAGGAACTGCCCGCGCAGGCGATCGGCCCATGGACGATGTGCGCGACATCGACAATCGGCAGGAGCGCGATCTGCGCGCCGTCGAAGGCGCACCCGCCGGCGCTGGCGCCCGGTTTGGGCTTAGCGCAACCTGACTTGGACTTCTTGTTGTGCTCGCACGCCGGCTCGTCAAAAAGTTCCGCGATGTCTTTGTTGGATTTCATGTCCGCACTCTGGTGGCCGAATGTCAACCTTCATCATGCAGATATGATGCCATCAATAAACTCATACAAATCAGACGGTTATTGGCGGCCGCCAATGTCGTAAAGCCGACAAGGAGTGCCCTCGGGTCATAACTCGAACAGTAAAGCGGGCCATGGCTTGACCTGGGATGGGACTATAGTCAAAAGGGAGTCTGGTTCAGCCTTTTCCCGCGACGCGGAGTTGGGGAATGAGAGCAGGTCTGAAAGTCCGGCGTTCGGTGCTGACCGGTGCCTGCCACTGGGGGATATTCTTCCACGGTTTGCCGTGCTATGATTGTTGCTTGATTTTCACGAATCGGTGCAACTGCTCGGAAGTGATTGGCCCTGCCATAGTAGGTCCCAAACGCTTTGAGTCTCGAAACCCGGTCGATACGCTGAAAACATTCCAGCGCGGCTTGTGTTTCAATCTCTCCTCAATAAACAACGAGGATGCGCCCATCGTAACGGATACTCGGTTTAAGGCGCGTTAGCAAAGCGGTTATGCAGTGGATTGCAAATCCATCTAGGGCGGTTCGACTCCGCCACGCGCCTCCAAACAACCTACCTTAGCCTGTAAAGCGGTCCTCCCGAGCCAGTGAAAATCCGGCGTGGGGTCGGCCATGTCACGGAACGCAAAGTGGGCAGCCTGGCGTTGACCCGGTTATCGCGTAGCTATTGCCATCGCCTCGAACCCTATCCTGTTCGTAGCATTTCATTCACATCGGATCGATATCGGTCCAGTAATTTCCGGGAAATCCTCAATCCTTCTCCATCGTCGGCGCGGGTGCAAAGACGGAGTACAGGTCGTTTTCTTGACGATTTCCTGGTTGGCTAACCGATCTGGAATAGCGCCTTCGAGACATGAAGATAAACCGACAGCCCGAGGATTTGCCCGGTTTTCCGCCAGGAGTTCTCATCGACAGGAACCATGACCGCCTGTTCGAACGCGGCCACACAGCCCGTTTCCAGCGGCCTGGCCGCACAGCCAGCTACATAAAACGTCTGATCGTAGGTACGACACCGCCAGCAGTTCCTAAACCTTGGGCCGGGTACGATGCCCGCCGGCACACGGCGTCCCAGGCAGAAGCGTCCGGCTCTTGTCGAACCTTAAACCCACTTCACTTGGTATCAAGGACCCCGTAACGAACGCAGTTGGCGGTTGGTCCGTCGAAGCGCCGCGCCGGGTTTCACGGGCGCCGCGAACACAAGATGTGAACCGTCATTTCGGGCGGACAGAAAAATCGCAATGGCACCCCGCAAGAGCCGGTGCCGGCGGAGGTGTAGCCAACCAGGTTGCGGAATGTCCAGGCTCCCTTCAACACGCGGCGCGGGGCATCGCACACCCGGAGCAGAATCAGCCCGCCGGGCAGGCAAATCTGGCCGCCATGGGTGTGTCCGCTGAGCATCACGTCAAAGCCGTGAGCCGCGGCCTGCCGGTAGGTCTCGGGCGAGTGACAGAGCAGGATCGAAAACGCCTCATCGGGAATGGCCTCTCGCACCCGAGCCAGATCATGAGTCTTGTAGAAATGCGCATCGTCGACACCCGCCAGGTAAAATCGGGCGCCGTTGTGCTGGATGACGCTAACCTCGTTCAGCAAAAAGCGCATCCCGCCCGCTTCCAGCGGAGGCACGATCTCGATGAAATCGTGATTGCCCAGCACACCATAGATCGGAGTCCTGAAAGCTGGCAGCAGGCTCAGCGTCTCCCGAACGGAAGGCTCATGGTCGGCCAGGGAAGTGTTGCGGAAATCACCGGTAATGACCGCCAGATCGTATTCCAGTCCCCCAATTTTTTCTCTTATCACGTCGATGATGGAGGGATCGAGATCCAGATGGATGTCGCTCAACTGAAGCAAACGGAAACCGTCCAGGTCGCGAGGCAGCCGGGGATGATAAAGCCGATGCTCGACAATCCGGATGTCCTTGAAGTTGCGATAGCCCCAGCCAAAGCAGCCAACGAGCCTGACGACACGGGATACCAGTTTGTCAAAGTCGACATACTGATCGACCCAGCGAAAGAAGTCTTCCTGATGAGTCACGCCTGCCTCATGGTAAGCCTGCTCATGGAGGCGTTGCCGGAACAGGGCCTCTCCCAGGCGTCGGCTCATCTCCGGGTAGGCATGCGGATGAAAATCGCCCGATGCCGAAGCGCCGAGGGCGGTTTCCCGATAGTTGGAATGATCCTGAGTAGCACTCATGCCTTATCCCCCTGTCGCAACGTGGCGAGAATACGCAACGTTTGCCCGATTATACAACCTGCCCTCGCGCATTCGACGAAGGTAAGCATTCAGTCCCTTCCGACGGGAGCGGATCAGGCGTATACCGACGAGGTTCCGGGGGAGGTATTTACTGGCAACCACACAGTGGGCTAGGCGCGGTAATCCGGATTTTACGCTCTGCCGGCCACCGTCACCACGCGGTCCGGTTTGGCTTTGGTCAATGGACCGCCCTTGGATCAACGGAATGCCGGACAGGCCGGTCCGCTCATTCCCTCCTCAAGGCAGGACAAAGTTCTTGAAAAACGTCTCGGCGAGGTCCGCGTCCAGACTCTTGAGCCGGGTATAAATGTCGGTGGTCAAGCCCTTCTGACCGGTGTGGTAATAGGCCGCGCCGAGGACGTACCAGGCCATGGCTTCATTGGGCGCTTGGGCGGTCCAGGATTGGGCATGTTGCAGAAGGGCCGGCCAATCCTCCTGTTCGGCCAGGGCGCGGGCGACGCCACGGGGGCTGTGGTCAACCGGGGGAGCCGTGGCGGCAGTGGCCGGGGCGCGCAGGCTGGGCTTGGCGGCGGGCGGCGGCGCGGCGCGAGTCGGCGGTGTAGATGACGGTGTAGATGGCGGAGGCGGCGCGGGGGAATCCGGCAGGCTGGCCTTGACCCATTCCACTGGCACGGCGAAATTGAGCTGTTGGCTTTCCCTGAGCAGGAAGCTGGGCAGGCCGACCAAGCGCCCCTCGGCGTCGAACAGCCCGCCGCCGCTGGAGCCCGGCGAGATGGGCGCGGTGGTCTGGATCAGCCGCGCGCCGCCCTGACCGCGAAAGCTGGAGACGATGCCTGCGGACAGGGTCAGTTCCAGCCCGCGCGGGGTCCCGATGGCATAGACCGGATCACCCACGCTCAGACTGGCGCTGCTGCCCAGTTGGGCCGGCGGCGCGGTGAGACCCGGCGCCCGCAACAGACAGACATCGCGCCTGATTGACTGACAAAACGGGCAGAAGGGCGTAAATTCTGGCAAATTACATCTCTATCCGTTTGATTTTGGTTGAGAATATTTTGGAAGGTTACGCTCCGCCCCTGTTTGAACAGGCATGT
>Ga0172367_10005774_pt1 | contig 14834 bp, 9 predicted proteins | sample Lak10m_FD_114542 | JGI IMG/M metagenome (GOLD analysis project Ga0172367, IMG submission 114542) | Freshwater microbial communities from Kabuno Bay, South-Kivu, Congo - kab_022012_10m | ecosystem: Environmental > Aquatic > Freshwater > Lake | place: Democratic Republic of the Congo: South-Kivu... | reverse complement strand
CTTCGACGCCACCCAACTTCAGGTGCAGGAGGCGCAGATTCAGCAGGGCAGCTGGTTCACCGCCGGCGGGCCCACCTTCTTCTGGCACGACATCATCGACAACACCCTTTATGTGAACGGCGCCCTGCTTGGCCCCAACCTGCATGTCACCGGATCCGGCATCCTCTTCCGCCTTCCCGTGCAGGCCACCCAGCCCGCATTGTTGGACCTGCAGGCCAGCGTGCACCAGCTCAGCGACCGCTACGCCCAGCCCTTGGCTGTGGTGGACATGCCCGTGGCCATGCAGGCCCCCTGCACGGAGCTCAGCCTTTCCGCCCACACGGACTACGATCCCGAGTCCGCCGTTCACCTGGAATGGAACGCCCAGCTGAGTGCTCAGGAATGGCTGCAGGACTACCGCGTCTACTGTCGCATGCGGCCGGAAGACCCCTGGGAGCTGCTGGGCAGCACCACGGACACCCAGTGGCGGGATCCCCTGGATCACGATCGCCGCCTCTACCAGGTGCGCGCGCGCTTCACGGGTGCCCCATGACGAGCGTCAAAACGAGGACCACCGCTATGCATGCACGCCTGCACGCCTTCGCCTTCTTGTGCGCGCTGGCCTTGACCGCCGCCCCAGGGCAGGCCGCCTACACCGCCAGTCTGGGGCCGGACGCCACCCTGGGCGACTGGACCCAGTGGAACGCCCCCCACAACGAATACCTCCTCACGGTCACGCTGGACCCGGACGGCGCCACGGATCCCATCCGTCTCATCAATGTGGACTTCGACTGGGATGACACGCGCCTTCAGCCCGTGGGCGCCCCCGTGGCCGGGCCCCTCTTCGACGGCCAGCCCGATCCCTGGTTCGCCTGGTATGATCTGGAAGGCCACCGCACCGTCTCCCATGTGCTCTTGGGCAGCACTTCCGGCGTGACGCCGACGGGTCCTGTCATCCTCTTCACCCAGCTCTTCCGCGCCACGGGCACCCAGGACGGCGAAGCCGCCCTGGACCTGCTCTCGCTGGTGCTGCGCGGCCCGCTGAACCAGCCCATCATCTCTTATGGCGAGGATCAGGCCCTGGTCACCGTGGACCTGACGGCCCCCCAGGAACAGGCCTTCGACATGGCGGCCCAGAGCCCCGTGGGCGATCAACTGTGGACGGCCCTGCCCACGGTGAACGCCGCTTTGTCGGCGGGTGACGGCACCGTGGCGGCCTTCGTGGCCACGGAGAGCGCCCTCTTGCCCGCCAACGAGGACGCGGCCTGGACGGCTCCGCCCTTCCCCGCCACGCTGGACCTGTCCGCCGGCGACGGCCTGAAGACCGTGAGTGTTTTCGTGCGCGACGCCTATGGCAATCGCCGCGCCCTGGCCGATTCCATCACCCTGGACACCATCGCACCGGACTATGAGGTGAGCGGCCTGGATGCCCGGCCACGCCACCAGGGCGCCCAGCTGAACTGGAACCTGCCCGCCGCCGCGCCGGACTTCGACCGCGTGCGCGTGTATCGCCACGGCTGGTGCGACGACGGCCTCTCCCGCTACCCGGAGTTCGACGACAGCGCCCCCATGAGCCCCTGGCCCACCACCGAGCCCGAGGCCCTGGCCGCCGGTTTCGCGCTGGTCTACGAGGGCGCGGCATCCGCCCGCCTGGACGCCGTGACGCCCCGGGATGTGCAGCGCTATGTGGCCTTCTGCGTGGACCACGCGGGCAATGTGGGCGTGGCGGGAGCGGGCGCCCGGGACCGCTGCACCAACTACATCCTGGGCGATGTGCGCACGCCCTGGGACGGCATCGTCTTCGTGGGCGACCTGGTGCGCCTGGCCGCCAGCTACGGCACGCTTGCCGGGCAACCCGGTTACGACGCCCACCTGGACTACGGCCCCACCGACGACATGAGCCGGGCGGGAGTGCCATTGACGGACAATCGCGTGGACTTCGAAGACCTCATGATCCACGCCATGAACTACGGGCCGACGAGCCCGATCCTCAGCATGCCCGCGGTGGCCAAGGGCGGCGTTAGCGGTGCGGACGCCCTGGCCATCGTGCGGCTGGAAACACAGGAAGGCGGCCTGGCCCTGTTGCTGAACAGCGGCGAAGCCTGGCTGGGCCTGCACCTGTTGCTGGAGTGGGGGGATCCGCGCATGGCGACCGTGCGCGACGCAGTGGGTGATGGCCTGCTGCACCGCAGCGAGCCGGGTCGCCTGCTCTTCGACCGCGTGCGGATGGAAGGCGAAGACATGAGCGGTCTCTTGGCGCTGCTGGACTTCGGCCCGGATGGCCTTCCGGCCGACCTGCGCGTGGCGGAACTGGATCTGCGTGACGCCCAGAACCAAGCCCTGGGCGCCGAGGCCGTGGCGATGCAGGGCGAGGAAGCCGTGGCGGCGGGCTTTCAACTGGAGCCCAACCACCCCAACCCCTTCAACCCTGTCACGAGCATCGCCTACCGCCTGGACGCGGCGGCCACCGTGCGCCTGAGCGTCTTCAACAGCCTGGGGCAGCGCGTGGCCGTGCTGGCCGATGGCCCCGCCGCCGCCGGACGACACGAGGCTCTCTTCGACGCAGGCGCCCTGGCCAGCGGCATCTACATCTGCCGCCTGGAGGCGGAGGGCCGCCTGCTGCAACGCAAAATGGTTCTGGTCAAATAGAAAGAAGGCCGGCCGGGATCCGGCCAAGATCCCGACCGACCAAGGCAATGCACGGCAGCGGATTTGTGAACACCAATTGCCGCGCACAACCGGAGGCATCGTCCATGAAAAAGCAGACCCTTGGGGTCAGTCTGGCTCTCCTCGCCTGCTTATCGGCAAGCGGGTGGGCCACCACCACGGATCCTGGGTGGCAATCATTTGTCATCCGACTGGGCTCGGTCTCGGGCCAGCCACCCATCATCCAAAACAACAACGCCCATGTGCCCGGCGCGGTGGAGTTCACTCCCTTCGAGGCGGGACAAATGGCGGGACTGGGCACCGATCTGATCAGCGGCCAGCCGGTGAGCCGCATCAGCTCCCTGCACATTGACCGCCTGGACAACATCGCGGGCTCCGGATCCCTCTACGGCCCCTACTTCAATGTGTGGGTCACCGACGGCGCGGGCCACTACGCGGTCATCGCCAACGAGCCCTCCAACCCGGAGTGGGGCGGCAATCCCTGGGACATCTCCAGTTGGGATCTGCTGAAGACCAAGACCTGCAAGGTCTACGAGACCCCCGGCTGGAACTCCAACTCCAGCTGGATCCACGCTCTGGTGGGCAGCGATCCCCTCACCTTCGAGGATGTGGGTGGCCTGACCATTGAAGCCCCGCCCGCCAGCTACATCACCAATCCGGCCAATGGCGTGGGCGGCGGCGCGCCGGATGTGCTCGGCACCAATGAGGCCTGGGGCTTCAACTGGATCTTCGGCGACACCGCCAGCAACTATGTCATCTATGGTGGCGAAGGCTTCGTGGTGGCCAATTACACCGCCGAGATGATGCCCGTGGCAAACCACACCCAGGGCCTTTACTACAGCACGATCCAGGCGGCCATCGACGGCGCCAACGCCGGCGACGAGATCCGCGTGGGTCCCGGCTCCTACTATGAAACGGCCTCCGACCGCTGGGTCTTCGGCACCAACGGCCCGCACCGCTTTGGTCTCTTCATCGACAAAGCCCTCACCATCAAGGGCGTGAAGGCCGATGGCAGCCCGGTGACGAGCATCGCCGAGATCGGCGCGGTGATCACCACCAACTCCAACGCCAATTTCGGCCCCTCCGGCATCTTCGTCCAGGCGGACGGCGTGACGCTGGAAGGCCTTGAAATCGGCGACAACATCGTGGGCGGCGTGGTTTCCAGCAACAAGACCATTGAAGTGGTGGGCGACGCCTTCGCCATGCACCTCTGCAAGGTGAACACCTCCCTCGACGAAGGCGCCTTCTACATGGGCGAGTGGGACATCACCCACCCGGTGAGCGCCTTCAGCCTCACCGACTGCGCCTTCCACAACACGCTGGTCTCCATCAACAACGGCGTGGGCCAGAGCGGCGCGGTGACGAGCCGTGTCATCACCGGCAACACCTTCTCCGGCGTGGCCACTCCCTATGTCATCGGCTTCCGTGGCTGGAACGGCCCCAATCCCGTGCAGGGATGGATTGTCAGTCCGGTGGGCGGCGCCGTGGTCACGGGCAACACCTTCGCCAACACCGGCGTGGTGAGCTATGTGATCGCCCGAGGCAACGCCGGCGGCTATGACAACAGCCAGCTCGACTGGAACGCCATCTGGACCCTGAACACCTACGGCAACGCCGCGGTGCCCTTCTCCAGCATCAGCCCGGCGGATGTGCGCAGCTACGCCGACGCGGCGGGCTATTCCGAGTGTCGGCGCATTGCTCCCGCCATCCAGACGGCCTTGAATGTGGCCCAGGCGGGGGATGTGGTGTCGGTGAAGGCCGGCCACTACGAAGAGCAACTGCGCATCACGGCGGACAACCTGAGCCTCCTGGGCGCCGGCGTGGGTCAGAGCTTCATCGACAGCCCGCCCACCCTGCCTCTCTTCTTCACCACCAGCGCGGACAACCATCCGGTTGTCTTCATCGACCAGGTCGAGGGTGTCACGATGAGCGGCTTCACGGTGAACGGCCTTGGTCGCGCCGCGGGCAACTACCGCTTCACGGGCATTGGCGCCCTGAACAGCGGCGGCACCTTCTCCAACCTGCGGGTGACCGGGCTGCGCGAAACGCCGCTCAACGGCAGCCAGCACGGCGTGGGCATCCTGGTGTCCAACAGCGACGCCGCCACGCGCACGCTGACCGTCAGCAATGTGGACATTGACGACTTCCAGAAGAACGGCACCGTCTTCACCGGCGTTGGCCTCACCGTGAACGCCACGCAGCTCGATGTGGTGGGCAGCGGCCCGCTGGGCCTGGGGCTTCCCGCCCAGAACGGCATCCAGGTGAGTGGCGGCACGCAGTTCAATGGCACCGCCTGCACCGTGAGTGGAGTAAACTACACGCCCATGACCTGGGCCGCCTGTGGCTTCCTGGTGATGTACGACGGCAGCGCCACCCTCACCAACTGCTCCACGGACGAGGTGCTGAACCCCGCCTATTTCTACCAGGCAAATGTGACCGCGAACAACTTCTCCATTGCCAACCCGATCAGTGACGGCATCTATGCCTTCGGCATGGAAGGCGCCCGGACCGATGGCGGCGCGCGCCAGGCCAGCCCCTTCGACGACGGTCTGCAGTCTCCGGCCCAGCGTTCCACCTACAACACCACGCTGCTCAACAGCACGCTGGTGGGTAACGGCGCCGCCAACAGCTGGGGCGTGGGCGCGATGGGAACGGACCAGAGCCTGACGCTGAGCAACTGCAGCATCTCCAACTTCGACTACGGTTTGATGATCTACGGCGCGGACGCCGTGGTGTCGGGATCCGCCACCAGTTGCACCATCGCCGGCAACCTGAGTTACGGCGCGTACAACGGAAGCCCGCTGGCCTATGACGCCCGTGGCTGCTATTGGGGCGCGGTGGACGGCCCCTCCGGCGTGGCTCCGGGCAGTGGCGACGCGGTCAGCGCTGGCATCCTCTACGAGCCCTTCCTGACCAGCGCCTACCATGTGAACCACACCCTCAGCAACAGCCTGATCAGTGTGAGCGACAGCGGCACCCCCGCGAGCAGCCTGTGGAGCTTCACCTACGACAACACGGCTCCCGGTGCGGCCGGATGGCGCACGATGGTTGTGGAACTGGCCTGGGACGGCAGCCTTGTGACGCCCTCCGCCCCCGCCTTCCAGTTCGGCCATGCCGACGGCGTGGTGAACGCTTACGACCTGCTGGACGCCAACACCATGGAAGTGTCCATGTCCATCACGGGCTTGACCCTGGGCCAGCTGACGGACACGAATCTCTTCACCCTGACCCTGGACGGCATCGCCCAGGGCCTGAGCAGCCTGCAGATCACCAATGTGCGCCTCTACGGCGTGCAGAATCCCCCCGTCATCCTGAGCGCCTCCTGGGACGAAGCCCTGAGCATCACCGTCGACGGCACGGGCCCGGTGACCACGGCCACCTATCCCACGGCCACCTGCATCAACGACGACTTCGATGTGGCCTTGAGCGTGGTGGACAACTACGCCCTGCAAACGGTGCAGTACCGCACCAACAGCGGCGCCTGGGCCCCTGTGGCCAGCGGCCTTTCCGGCACCACCTACACCGCCACTTTCACCGTTCCCATCAGCGGGCTGGATGAGGGCGACAACACCATCGAGTTCCGCGCCATCGACGATGTGGCCAATGAAGGCGGCCTGAGCGCCTCGTGGACTTTCCACATCGACCGCCTGACGCCCGTGGCCGCCAGCGGCCTGGACGCGCGTCCCGCGCACAACGCCTGCAATCTCTATTGGACCGCAGGCAGCGAGCTGGACGGCTACACCCTGTACTACAAGCTGCGCACCGGCTATCCCTATCCCACGCGCAGCAGCGCCTGGGGCGGCAACCTTGCCGAAGCCGACGGCAGCCTAGCCGTGGGTGCTGGCGCCACCACCTACACTTTCATCACGGACAATTCCACGGCAGCCCGTGGCATCTACGACTTCATCCTGGTCAGCGAAGACTGCATCAACGCCGATGCCGTCAGCACCATGGCCAGCGCCACGAACTACTTCCTGGGCGATGTGGCCAGCGTGTACAACGGCATCGTGTTCAGTGAGGACCTGGATGTGATGGCCGCGGTCTACGGCAGCACGCCCACCACCGATCCCGGCCGCGAAATGAATGTTGGCCCCACCACCGACGGCAGCAGCTACGGCCTGCCCTACGGCACCACGGCCCGCGTGAATTTCGAGGACCTCATCATCTTCGCCATCAACTACGGCCCCGCCGGACCCGAGCTGCCCGTGACCGTGAGCAGCGCCGGCGAAACCCCCGTGGTGCGCCTGGAGCAGACCAGTGATGGCTTCGCCCTGGTGCTCAGCGGCCAGCTGAAGGGTTTCAGCGCCCGCCTCGAGTCCGAAGCCGCCCTGCTGGATGCCAGCAGCGACGCCCCGGTCTTCTTCTACCGCGAAGGCAATGCCTGGATGGTGGATGTGGCCTCCCTGCAGGGCAACCTGCTGGACGGCACCACCGTGGCCCTGCGCTTCGCCGGTGAGGGTGCCCCCACCCTGGCCAGCGTGGACGGCCGCGACGCCCGCAACCAGAACCAGGCTGTGACGGCCCTGGGATTGAACACCAACCTGCCCACCAGCTATGCGCTGGAGCAGAATTTCCCCAACCCCTTCAACCCCACCACCACCATCCGCTTCGCGCTGCCCGAGGCCGCGTCGGTGCGTTTGGCCCTGTACAACGCGGTGGGACAGGAAGTGCTGACCCTGGTCCAGGGCGTGCGTGAAGCCGGCCTGCACGAGATCGTGCTGGATGGCAGCAGCCTGGCCAGCGGTGTCTATGTCTACCGTCTGGAGGCCGGCCGCTTCGCCGATCAGAAGAAGCTGGTCCTGGTCAAGTAAGTCCCTTGAAATGGAAGGGCGGGAGGCTTCAGCCTCCCGCCCATTCCCTTGTGCCACGATTGTGAAGCTAGCCGGGAGACACACCATGCGCGCCCTCATTCCTTTCCTTACCAGCCTGATGTTGGCCCCCGGCATCTGTCTGGCGCAGGCCCTGCAACTGGTGGTGGATCCCATCGTGGTGGAGCGTGAGGAGTTGGTGACGGTGGAAGTTCGTCTCGATGGCGGAGCTTCCGCCTTGCGGGGCTACACGCTGGATTTGCGCTACGATCGCTCGCTCTTCTCCATCTCCTCCATCTACGAAGGCGAAGTGATGCTCGCCCACACGCCCACCTTCTTCTACTGGGAAGACCTGGGCGACAACAGCCACAGCGTGATCCATGTGGACCACGCCATCCTGGGCGGCGATGCGGGAGGCGAGGGTCCGGGCGCGCTGTTTCATGTGGTGCTGCGCGCGGAATACTGCGGCGTGGAGAGCCTCTGGGTGGAGAACGCCCTCTTCCGTGACATGGACAACCAGCCCATCGGCGTGAATGTGGACGCCCAGGTGGAGCATCAGGCCTGCCAGGTTCCACCCCTTCTCATCACCGACCTGGGCAGTGGCGTCATGCGGCTCAGTTGGACTCCCGCCCTGAACGCCATTGAATACCACCTGTGGTCGCGCGAACGCTGGTATCTGCCCTGGCAGTACCGGGGCGCCACCACCGACACCAGCTGGGTGGATCCCGAGACCCCCTTCCTGGGCATGCGTCTCTACCAGTTGACCCTGCTCCACAACTGATCCCACCCTGTCGCGCATCTCTCACGGAGCGGCCGCCCACGCGGCGGGCCCTCCCGCGACTGCCGCAGGACAAGCCCCCGGCCGTTCCAGCGACCGGGGGCCCTGCATGAGGGCTTGATCTCCACCACATCCTTCCCTACCATTCATCCGACTTAATCACCTGACTAATTCGGTTGACCATGCTACCCATCTCCGCCACCAGCGACCATATCCTCCCCGAGCACTTGCGGGAACCCGAGGCCCACAGCCCCGCCGGGCGCATCTTTGCCGCCGCACGCAGCTGCTTTGCCCAGGACGGTTTCACCAAGGCCTCCACGCGGGCCATCGCCGAGGCGGCGGGAATGAACCAGGCCCTGGTGCACTACTACTTCGGCACAAAGTCAGCCCTGTACCGGCGGGTGCTGGCGGTGGAACTGCAGCGCCTTCTGCAGCACCAGATGGAAGGCCGTCTGGGTGTGCTTTCATTGGAAGACCTGCTGCCCTCCCTGCCTGGCCGTCTGCTGGAGTGGTTCCACGCCCATGAGGAAACCGCCGCCCTGTTGCGGCGGGAGATTGGCGCCGGTGGACGGACGCTGAAGGAGATTCTGGTGTCCATGGGCTCCCAGGGCCCCCTGGGAGTGAAGCGCCGGTTGGCGGCGGAGTTGCGCACCCGCGCACCCCGTGGCGTGCTGGGAGAGCTGCCGGTGGAGCACCTGATGGCCACCCTGCTCTCCCTCAGCTATGGCCTGATGTTGATGGAGCCCCTCTTCAAGGAAGTGCTGGGCCTGGATCTGACGAAGGCGGCGAGCAGACGCGGCCTGTGCGCGTCGGTGGAGCGCCTGCTGGTGGAGGGTGTGGCCCAAAAGGAGAAGCCATGAATCGCCCGTGCTGCGTGGTGGCGGCCTTGCTGCTGTGCGCCTCCCTGGGGCTGGCCGATGGCGACAGCCTGACCTTCGAGGACTTCGAGCGCCTCAGCCGCGCCGCATCTCCCCGCGTGGCCGCCTTGCGCGCGGAGGTGGCCGCTGCCCAGGCCGCGTTGGATCAGGCCCGGGTGGCGGACGGTCCCCAACTGCTCTTCGACCTCTCCGGTGGCTGGGTGAGTCGCACCCAGGAGATGGATCTGCCCACTGGCAGCCTCCGTTTCGGCGATGGCCGCTCGGCGGATGCCTCCCTTGGACTGGGCTGGACCCTGTGGTCGGGTGGAGGACGGCAGGCTGGTGAATTGGCCGCCCGCGCCCGCCTGGGTGCGCGCCGGGCGGAGGAGGAGGCCGACAGCCTGGCCCTGGGGCACGAGTTGCGCGCCTTCTTTCTGCGTGCCCTGATGGCCCGGGAGGCCCGTCAGGCCGCCCAGGTCGCGTTGGACAGGCTACAGCGTCATGTGAAGGAAGTGGAGCTGCGCCAGTCCCAGGGCATGGGCACCGCCGAGGCCGTGCTGGCGGCGCGCAGCAGGTTGCTGCAGGCGCGCCAGGAGATGGCATCCCGCGATGCCGTGGAGCGGCAGGCCCGTCAGGAACTGGGCAGTCTGGCGGGGCGTCCACAGTGGGCGCCCCTGGTCTCGGGAAGCCTGGAGCACTCCCTCTCCAACGGGGATAACACCGCACGGCCCCTGGCCAACCTGCTGGCACTGGATGCACGGGTGCGTGCGGCACGGAGCCTGGTGGACCAACGCGCCGCCGGCCTTCGCCCCCGGGTGGATGGCAGCGCCGCGTGGCATGTGGCACGCCCCGGCGTGGATCCCATCGACAATCGGTGGATGGGCTATGGCACCCTTGGCCTGCGCCTGCGTTGGACCTTGTGGGACCGTGGATTGGCCCGTCAGCGCGTGGCGGAGGCCAGCCACGAGGCTCGCGCACTGGACGCCCGCCGGGCGGAGGCGGAACGGCAGGCCGCCTTGGCGCTGGTCCAGGCTCGTGACCAGGTGGAAACCTATGAAGAGGAGCTTCGCCTGTCCCGGGAGCGTTGCCGGGTGGAGGGGCAGCGCGCGGATCTGATGGAGACGCGATGGCGGGCGGGCGCGGCCACCGAGAAGGAATGGCTGGACACCCACGACGATTTGCGGCTGGCCGAGCTGGAGCAAGGCCTCGCGGCGGCCCGCCTGCGTCTGGCTGAGAATCGCCTGCTGGCAGCGGCGGGTTTCTAATGGAGAAGCACATGCGCACACTGCGTCACCTGATGCGTGGAATCCTCCTGTCGGCCCTGTTGGGGCTGGCATCGTGCAAGCGGGGCGGCACGGACATCCTGCCCTCTGGTACCCTGGAGGCAGAGGAATTGCGCGTGGCCCCCGCCGTGGCCGGCCGCGTGCTGGAGATGCGCGTGGACGAGGGCGACAGCGTGCGCACAGGGGACACGCTCTTGGTGCTGGACCTTGGGGTGTTGCGGCTGCAACGAGCCCAGAGCGCCGCCGGACTAGGCACACTGGACTCCAGACGCCAGCGGGTGGATGAGCAGAAGCGCGAGAGCGCCGCCGCGCTCGGCTTGGCTGCTGCAACGCTGGAACGGGTGAAGGCCCTGCACGCGGCGGGATCCGCCACGGACCAGCAACTGGACGAGGCCAGCGCCCAGCATCAGCAGGCGGAAGCACGGGCGGCGGCGTTGCGACGCGATGGCGAGACCCTGCTGGCGGAGCGGGCTTCCCTGGAGGCGGCCCTGGCGGTGCAGGACCGCCAGTTGCAGGACGCCGTTGTGACGGCCCCCAGCCCCGGCCGCGTGCTGGAGCGCTATGTCCAGCCCGGCGAGTGGCTGACACCGGGAGCACCGGCCCTGTTGCTGGCGGATTTGTCCACCCTGGACCTGCGCTTCTACCTCACTGAGGGGGACCTGTCCCGGGTGAAGCCAGGCCAGAAGCTGGAGGCCCAGGTGGACGCCTGGCCCGGGGAGCGCTTCGCGGGCCGCGTCGCGTGGATCTCCTCCCAGGCGGAGTTCACGCCCAAGAATGCCCAGACCCGCGACGCCCGCGCCCAGTTGGTGTACGCCGTGCGCCTGCGCCTGCCAAACCCCGATGGCCGTCTGCTGTCCGGCATGCCGGCGGAGCTTTTGCTGGAGTCCCGCGCAAAGTGAAGCCCGTGCTGGAGTTGCGGGACCTGGTGCGGTCCTGGGATGGCAGGCCCGCCTTGCGCGGGCTGAGCCTTGTCCTGGAGGCGGGGGGAACCTTGGGACTCATCGGCCCGGATGGCGCGGGCAAAACCACGGCCATGCGCATTGCCTGTGGCCTGTTGCGCGCCGACGCGGGGTCCTCACATGTGTTGGGGCACGACAGCCTGCGCGAGAGCCCGGCCATTCGACCCCTGCTGGGCTACATGCCCCAGCGCTTCAGTCTCTATCCCGACCTGAGCGTGGACGAGAACCTGCGCTTCTTCTCCGAGCTGCACGGCCTGTCCACCGCGGAACGCCTGCGGCAGCGGGAGCGCCTCCTGGCCTTCAGCCGCCTGGAGCCCTTCACCCGACGCCGCGCTGGCGCCCTGAGCGGCGGCATGAAGCAGAAACTGGCCCTGGCCTGCACCCTGTTGCACCAGCCGCGCCTGCTCATCCTGGACGAGCCCACCACGGGGGTGGATCCTGTCAGTCGCCAGGAATTCTGGGCCCTGCTGAAGGACCTCGCGGAGGGCGGCATGGCCTTGTGGGTGAGCACGCCCTACATGGACGAGGCCGAGCGCTGCGGCCACATCCAGCTGCTGCACGAGGGCCGCGTCATCGCCCAGGGAGCGCCCGGGGCCGTGGCCGCCGCCTTCCCCCGCCGCATCCTTCGGGTGGAGGGGGGAGACCCCCAACAGGTGCGCGCCCTGCTGGGGCCATTCCCGGGTGTCGTGGTGCTCCGCTTTGGCCACAACCTCCACCTGGTGTGCGATCCCGGCCAGGTGGAGATCTTGCGCACCTCGTTGCAGGGCGCCGGGCTGGGCGCATCGGATCAGCCCGCCACATTGGAGGACGCCTTCTTCCATGCCGTGGCCAGCGCGGCGGAGGCGGCGTGACAGTGGCCGCCACATGGGCCGTGCGCGCCCAAAAGCTCAGCCGTCGCTTCGGCGCCTTCACCGCCGTGGACAAGCTTGATCTGGAAGTTGCGCCGGGGGAGATCTTCGGCTTTCTGGGAGCCAATGGCGCGGGCAAAACCACGGCCATGCGCATGTTCTGCGGCCTGCTGGCCCCAAGCTCCGGCGAGGCCTGGGTGGACGGCCTGCCCATCTCGACCCAGGGCGAGGAGGTGAAGCGGCGCATCGGCTACATGAGCCAGCGCTTCGGCCTTTACGACGACTTGACGGTGGGCGAGAACCTGGAATTCTACGGTGGCATCTACGGCCTCGACGGCACGGCCATCCGTCGGCGCAGCGGGGAGCTGCTGCAACGGCTGGGTCTGGACCACGATGTGCAGCGGCGCACGGCAAGCCTGCCCCTGGGCTACAAGCAGAGGCTGGCACTGGGTGTGGCCCTGCTGCACCACCCCCCCATCCTCTTCCTGGACGAGCCCACCGGCGGTGTGGATCCCGTGGCGCGCCGGGCTTTCTGGGACTTGATCTACGAGGTGGCGGGCGAAGGAACCACGGTCTTTGTCACCACCCACTACATGGACGAGGCCGAATACTGCGGACGCGTGTCCATCATGGTGGCCGGGCGCATCGCCGCGCTTGGCACGCCGGGTGAGTTGAAGGCGGCCCACCACGCGCAGGACATGCAGGAGCTCTTCCTGAAGGTGGTGGGCGCATGAGTCGCATCCTGGCCGTGGCTGTGAAGGAGTTCCTGCACATCCTGCGCGACCCGCGCAGCCTGGGTGTGGCCCTGCTCATGCCCCTGGCGATGATCCTGCTCTACGGCTACGCCATCGACATGGAACTGCGCGCCCTGCCCATCGCCGTGCTGGATCAGGACGGCGGCCCGGCCAGCCGGGAGCTGGTGCGGGATGTGCAATCCAGCGCCTTCATCCAGGTGGTTGAGCACTTGGCGTCCCGCGACGCCATCGAGGCCGGCTTCCGCCACAACCGCTTCCTGGCGGCCCTGATCATCCCCGCCGGCCACGCCACGCGTCTGGGACAGGGCAGGGAGGCGCCGGTGCAGCTGGTGGTGGATGGTGCCGACGGCAGCACGGCGGCCACGGTGGGCGCCTATCTGGAGCAGGCCCTGCGCCTGCACAACCAGCGCCAGTTCCCCACCGCGACGGTGCGCCCGCTGTTGAAAGTGGAGCCGCGCACCTGGTTCAACCCCCAGCGGGTGAGCGCGCACTTCATCGTGCCGGGTCTTGCCGCCGTGGTGCTCATCATGGTGTGCGCCCTGCTCACCAGCATTTCCATTGTGCGTGAGAAGGAGACCGGCACCCTGGAACAGGTGCTCACCGCGCCGGTGCGTCCGCTGGAGGTGATCCTGGGAAAACTGCAGCCCTACCTGCTCATTGGCGCACTGGACACGGCCATGATCTTCGCCGTGGGACGCTGGATCTTCCATGTGCCCATGAACGGCAGCTGGCTGGCCCTGTCGGGCTACAGCCTGCTCTACCTGTGGGTGGCGCTGGCGCTGGGCCTGCTCATCAGCACCCTGGTGCGCACCCAGCAGGTGGCGATGATGATCGCGCTTATCGTCACCCTGCTGCCCGCCCTGCTGCTCTCCGGTTTCATCTTCAGCCACGCCAGCATGCCCCGTCCCCTGCAGGTGGTGGGTCACGCCATTCCCGCCACATGGTACCTGCGCATCATCCGTGGCGTGATGCTGGCCGGTGTCAACGCCTGGCCCCGGGAGGCCCTGGTGCTGACGGGCATGGGCACGGCCATCACCGGGCTGGCGCTGCGGCGCTTCCATCGCCGGCTGGACGAATAGATGAACATGGGACCCACCGCCCGCCTGGTGCAGAAGGAATTCCGCCAGATCTTCCGCGACCCGCTCATGGTGCGACTCATCCTGGTCATGCCCATCATCCAGCTCTTCGTGCTGGGTTACGCCGTCAGCCTGGACCTGAAGGGTGTGCGCGTGAGCGTGCTGGATCCCGCGCCCGGTCCCGTCACGCGGCAATTGGCCCAGGCTGTGTGGGAGACCGAGACCTTCACCCCGGGCCCTCCCGCCTCCAGCCCCGCCGTCGCCGCCGAGCTGCTGGTGCAGGGGCGCACGGATGTGGTGCTGCACTTTCCCGTCGGACTGGAGCGCGACATGCGCCGGGGTCACGGCACGATGGGCATCAGCCTGGACGGCCGCAACAGCGCCCAGGCAGGACAGGCGCTGGCCCAGGCCCAGGCGGTGCTCGACCTGGAGGCCGGCAAAGTGGCGGCGCGCTGGAAGGGCGCTCCACCTCGTGCCAAAGGCGTCACCCTGCGCACCCTTTACCTCTACAACCCGGAACTGGTTAGCCGCCACCAGATGGTGCCGGCCATCACCGTCCTGCTCATCACCATCATCTCCGCCATGCTCACGGGCATGAGCGTGGTGCGCGAGAAGGAGCTGGGCACGCTGGAACAGTTGCTGGTGAGTCCCCTCACGCCGCGCCAGCTTGTGCTGGGCAAGACCATTCCCCTCGCCATCCTGGCCTATGGTGAGCTGACATTGGCCACCACCATCGCCCTGCTGTGGTTCCACCTGCCCTTGACAGGAAGCGTGCCCCTCCTGGCCGTGGCGGTTTTCCTCTACCTGTTGGTCACCCTGGGTGG
>Ga0172367_10005772_pt1 | contig 14834 bp, 12 predicted proteins | sample Lak10m_FD_114542 | JGI IMG/M metagenome (GOLD analysis project Ga0172367, IMG submission 114542) | Freshwater microbial communities from Kabuno Bay, South-Kivu, Congo - kab_022012_10m | ecosystem: Environmental > Aquatic > Freshwater > Lake | place: Democratic Republic of the Congo: South-Kivu... | reverse complement strand
TGACCGTTTCTGTTCCATAAAAGACAGGAGAAATCGTCTCAAGGGACTCTTCATTTAAAAAAGGTTTTACTTGGCAAGAGAAGAAGCTAGGAGCGTCTTCTCTTAAATATTTTTTTGTGAAGAGGGTAAGTTTTGTTTTTAAGTACTCTTCCATAGAACTATGAAAATCAAGATGATCTCTACTAAATGAAGTAAAAACAGCTGCAGCAAAACGAAGAGGACAGACTTTTTTTTGCACTAAACTGTGAGAGGACACTTCAAGAGCTATGTAGTTGATCTTTTGTTTTCTGGCAGAATCGAGTAGGGCGAATAAAGCGGGTGGATCTGGAGTTGTGTGGGGTGAAGCTATTTCTTTCGAAATAGAGTTTCCAAGGGTTCCGATATAGGCAGCTTTTATCCCTTGAGAAGTAAGAATTTCAGAAAGAATCCAGGCAGTGCTTGTTTTTCCGTTAGTGCCAGTGATAGCTATTAGATTCAAGTCGTCTTGTGGATTTTTAAAGCTTTTTGCTGATAAATAGGACCAAGCTTCACGACAAGAGCTCACAAGCAAGACAGTTCTGTCCTTTGGAATTTCTTCCATAAGACACTCTTCTTCAAGAAGAATCAGAGTGGCTTTAGAAGAGACAATTTTTTTAAGACGCTCACACGAGGAACGTTTAACAGCTTTAAAAAATAGAAAACAGCTATCCTCACAGACATCTTCATCATAAGCATCAATGCGGAAAGAGGTCTTTTTTTGAAGGCCTGATCGTATACTAAGAAGGAGGTGTCTTCTTCTTAACTCTTCTAAAATTTCATCATAGGTTAGTGTCATGGCTTACTTGTTTGTCTTGTTTTTCAGTTGTTTTTGTTGTTTCAGTTGTTTTTGGTAGCTGAGTAGGACTTGTCTCTGGTGCAATATTTAGGTATTTCAAGGACTTGTCCATAATGTCTTTGAAGACAGGTGCTGCCCACGTCCCCCCATAGTACGGTTTTTTATGAGGCTCGTCGATGACAATATAAGCCACAAGGTGTGGGTTCATAGCAGGGGCAAAACCAACAAAGCTTGCAAGTCTTTTTTCACTAGAATAGGCCTTTGTCTCAGGGTCAACTTTTTCTGTAGTCCCTGTTTTTCCGGCAGCGGAAAAGCTTTCTAGTTGGGCATTACGACCTGAGCCTTCTGCTACAACACGACTTAACATTTCACGCATTTGTTCAGCAACTTTTGCCGACAAAACCCGTTTCTCAGGGTGTTTTGCTGGGCCTTTTATCAGCTCCCCCTCTGCTGTTTCAACTCTTCCTACGAGGTAGGGTTCCACAAGGAATCCTCCATTAGCAAAGACGCTATAAGCGCGGATCATTTCAAGGCCTGTTGTTATGTACCCTTGTCCAAAGGCTATATTTGCAAAACGTATTTCTTTCCAGCTTTCTGCAGGTGATACAAACCCAGTTGTTAGACCTGGGAGCGAAATTTCTGTTATTTTTTTACCAATACCAAAGCGTTTCAAGGTCTTATAAAGATCGTCTTTGCCTATTTTTTGTGAAATTTTATAAGAACAGATGTTACTTGAGTAGATAAGAACCTCAGAAGTTGTCATAGGGTGATTTTTTGGGAAGTCATCATGAATAGAAACCGAAGGAGAGATCTTATAGACTCCAGATTTTTCACAATCATGAAGAACTGTTGGGGTTGTTTTTCCTGTTTCTAGAGCTTGTGCTATGACAAAAGATTTTGACACAGAGCCTGGTTCAAACACAGAGGTAACACTCAGGTTCGTTGTGTTTTTCATGATAAGCTCTTCAGTGTTATTTGGATTAAACCCTGGCTTATTAGCGATGGCTAAAATGCGCCCTGTGTGTGGGTCTGCTACAATTGCAAAAGCAGAGCTAGCAAGGCTTTCAGTGTATTTCTTTTCTAGAGCTTCTTCTGTGATTTCTTGAATAACATGGTCTAAAGTTAGAAAAATATTATGCCCAACTTCTTGAGGCACAACAGAATCAGAGTGAGTAAAGATAGACTGCCCTCTTGCATCTCTTAGTTTTTTTACCTCAGTGCTTTCTCCAGCAAGAGTTCGATTATAAACTCTTTCGAGCCCAAGAAGGCCTGTGTTGTCTGTTCCAACAAGTCCAATAAGGTGGGCGGCAGAGTTGTTTCCAGGGTAAAATCGAGATGGCTCAAGGGTGTGGAAAACGCCACGAATAGAAAGAGCTTTAACTTCCGCATCCACAGCGTAGGTGATTTTTCTTTTAAGCCAAGCGAAATAGCCTTTTTTGCGAGAAAGTGCTGTGATGTCTTCTTGGGGGGTGTCAAGAAGAGTGCTGAGTGATTTTAACTCTTTTTTTGAAGGTCGAAAAATTTGGGGGTTCACTGCAAGGGATGGAAGTTGAATGCTGATAGCAAGAGGCACATTCTTGTGATCGGAAATAGTTCCTCTGTAAGCCACAAGGTTTGATGTTTTTTCATACTGATTTTTTTTAATACGCGAAAGATTTTCATCTTTTGTTGAAAAAAGAGCAAGCCAGGAGGCCCTGAAAATAAAAAAAAGAAACAAGATAAGAGTGGTGCCTTGGAAAAATAGAGATCGTTTCTCTTGGAAGACGTTTTTTTTTCTCAATTTGCTAGTGTGAAAGCTCATGAGGGATTTACTCTTTTTTCTCTTCTGATCCTGTAAAGTTCAGAAGCCACTGTTTCGCGGTGATTTTTGACAGCTCCATATTGAGGAGACTATTACTAATTAAAAGCTCGGCTTCTTCTGATTTTAATTTTCCTATGTCATAGCCTAGCATGGTTGTTTTTGTTCGTATATGAATTGAAAGGAAACAGGCAAAGAAGGAGAAAAGAAAGAGTAAAACTGAAAAAAAACGAGCATCCCATCTTCTCATTCATATTTCTCCGTTAGGTCTTTTCAAAAATACGAAGTTTTGCACTTCTTGCTCGTTGATTAGTGCTTACCTCTAGGCTTGAAGGTTTAATCGGAAAAGGTTTTATGATTTTGCCTTTACTCAAATTATAACTGGTTATGTCTTCTTGTGTTAGAGGAATTTCTCTAGGAAGATCTTTTAAAAATTTTTTACCAGCAAGTTCTATAAAAGTTTCTTTTACGAGTTTATCTTCAAGTGAGTGAAAGGTTATGATTGCAAGACGCCCCCCTGTTTTGAGGACATCAAGGGCAGAAGTGAGCAGTTCTTTTAGTTCATCGAGCTCTTTGTTTACGTAAATTCTAAGAGCTTGAAATGTTTTCGTCGCAGGATTTTTTTTGCTGTGTGTATAGGGGAGACTTTTTTTTACAATTTCTACAAGCTCAGTGGTTGTTTCAATTGGGGCGATTTCTCTTGCTCTCACAATAGCTCGAGCAATCCGACGCGATTCGCGTTCTTCTCCGTAGTGATAAAGAATGTCTGCTATGTCTTGAGCGTCATAGTTATTGATCACATCTTTTGCTGTCAGGGGGTTATTTTCTTGGTTCATGCGCATATCAAGAGGTCCGGTTTGTTGGAAAGAAAATCCCCTTTCACCTTGGTCAATCTGATGACTTGAAACCCCAAGATCTGCGATAATTGCTGAAGCTTTCCCTGTAAAGCCATGGAGCTGAGAAGTCGATTTTAGCGAAGAAAAACTTGAATTTTCTAGTAAAATGCTTCCAGAGGCTATTTTTTCAAAAAATTTCTTTTGTAAGTGAGAGATGGCATCTTGATCTTGATCAAAAGCTAAAAGTTTTCCACCTGGGAGAATTTTTTCAAGCATTTTAGAAGCATGACCACCTCCACCGGTGGTGCAATCAATGACAAAGTCTCCAGGCTCAAGCTTAAGATTGTCTATCAGTTCTCTTGCTAAAACACTGAGATGTTTAAATTCTGTAGATTCTGTTGTCATTGTTTGCCTGCAGGATTATTTTGTTTACTGGTTTTTTCTGAAAGAACTAGCCTGAAATTAGGAATACTTAGAACATCTGTCAAGATTTAATTGGGATTTCTTAAAATCATAAAGACTTTTCTTTTAGTCTTCTTTGGTTATCTTTTTTTTTAAAAATATAAAAAATTGTATTAATTTTTTTTTGAAAGCTTCCGATCTCAAGTCTTAGAAAAAGAAAATTAAGTTTATTTTCTTGATAGAGAGTGGATAGGAGGTCAATTATGAATGCAGGTGTTCGGTGGCAGCCATTTTGGCTTGTGGCACTGTTTATAAGCACTCTGTTTGTGGGGTGCGCAAGAGGCCCCTCGAAAGAAGTCGAAGACCCTCTTCTTCTAGAGGAAGGGGAAGAGATGGGTGAGCTTGGCTGGAATGAAACCAATGAGACTAATGAAACGACAAAAGACGAGCTAGTATCGGAAAATCTTGATGCAGAGTCTCAAGAAGGCACAGAACCTGTTCTGAGCGAGCTAGATAATACGTTAAATGCACAAACAGAAGATATTGCAGAAGATGAGACGATGAAGAGTGTGCCCTATTTTGAAGAGGAAACAAGTCCCTCAGATGAAGAAGTGGTGTCTCTTCCAGAAGCGGACACTCTCTATGAAGATGCTACTTCTTTGTTATCAAGAGGGGAAGCAGGAGCACCAGCATCTCTGGGTCTCCCAGAGTTTGGTTCAAAAATGCCTTATGTGATTCAATCAGGTGACACATTGTCTGTGGTTGCAAAAAAGATTTTTGGGGACTCTGGCAAGTGGAAAGATATAGCAGAGCTTAGCGGGATTAAAAACGCTAACTTGGTATACCCTGGAGAGATTGTTTACTATCAATTAAATGAAAAGAGTTTAGAGTACGCAGAAGTTGAACTTAAAAAAGAAAAAGCTGTGGAATTTACTGTGGTTGTAAAGAAAGGTGATACACTTTCAAAAATTGCACAAGAGTACTACGGTTCTTCTCAAGGTTGGACAGGGATTTGGCAAAACAATAGTCAAGTCAAAAACCCTGATAATCTTGAGCTAGGGACTTTAATTTATCTCAAAAAAGATATGACTTCAAAAAACTCTTTGCTTGGATCAAAGGGTAGAAATATAGCGAAGACTCTCGGTTAAGACAAAGAGTCTTTCTGTGTGTGTCCTTTTGAGAGGTTATAAAATATAATTTGCTAACTAGCTAAATAATATTTAATAACTCTAAAAAGTTTCACAACAGTAAAAAGAAGTGCTCTGTATCTTTGCTGTGTTTTTGTTTGATGTGTTCGGGATCCTCAAGAACACCTTACAAAAACACAGTTTTTTTTCGTCTATGCAACGCTTATACAAAGTTGTTTAGGCACAAGTGACTAGTCACATCTATACATCTATTTTTATAAGGTTTGGATATTTTTTTTGCAATTCATACAAAGTGTTTTCAAATGATTTTATGGAGAACTCTCTTGTGAGAAAAGCAGGGTGATCTAGGTGTTTATCCTCTTTCATGAGTGTATAAAATTTTAATTGCCCTTCAAGGTAGTCTTCTGGAGTGCCTATATCGATCCAAAAAGCATTTGGATCCGAGTAGGTATGGATATTTTCTTTTTTTTGTAACAGCTCTTCATAGATTCCCATAATTCCGTAGTTTTCTTTTTTTTCAGGTAATTCTTTTAAGATTCTATCAGGAGCTATATGGATACAAGCAAAGCTGTGAGGGGTTTGTTCTTGCGTTGTTTTTTCGCGAAAACTTTTTAGTTTTTTGTTGAAACACCAAAGCAATGTTTTGCCTGGATAAGCTGGTGTGCAAACAGTAAAAAGCAGGTCTTCTTCGTTTTTTCTATATTCTTGAATAATTTTTTGAAGACAAAATGTGTGAACGAGATCAGAGTTCATAACAAGAAGATCAGATCCCTCTCTCCACTCTTTTGTGTTGGCAATGCCACCCCCTGTTCCGAGAAGAAGAGACTCTTCTAAGAGTGTTATATTAAGAGGCCCAGAGTAGTTTTTAAGAACTTCTTTTATCTTTTCTTTCTGGTAGAAGGTGTTGATAGCCACGTCTTTGATTTCGGTGTTTTCTATTTGTTTTAAAAGATGCAAAATCAGGGGTATTCCCATAATAGGGACAAGGGGTTTTGGAGTTTCTTTTGTAATTTCTCCAAGTCGAGACCCATACCCAGCTGCTAGGATAAAGGCTTTAAGATTCTTGTTTTTTTTCTTCTGCATTAAGAAGCTCCTTTGCTAATAGGCTTGTCAGGTAAGGCCACCTAGAATCATGCAGATCAAAGTGGTAGAGAATTTCTACAACAGGTTTAATAAAGGCGGAGTACTGTAGTTTTTTTAGTTCAAATGACAGGTAATTGTAGCTCCCTAGAATTTTATAGAGTCTTTGAATGCTCTGGGCTTTTAGTGTGTCTAAAAAAGTATTTTTTTCTTCTTGAGAAAAATCTTTTAAAAAGAAACTAAGGGCAGAATGAAAGCTTTCCTCTCTTTCTTTGAGAGAAAGAGGTAAGTAAGGATCAAACACAAGAGAAACAAAGTCGTATGAGTTTGGTCCTAAGCAAGCGTCTTGGAAATCAATTAAATAAAGGTCTTTTTCCTTTAAAATAAGGTTGCCAGAGTGAAAGTCTCTGTGTGTAAATACGGGGCTTGCTTGGGCGAGAAACTTTTCAAGAGAAAGGCTTTCTGTAAGGAAAATCTTTTCTTCAAAAGAGGGTAGAAATTTCCTTCTTGGCTCTATGTGGTACTGAAGGAATAAGTTTCTATCTCTTTTTAATTCTTTTTCATCTAGTTTTAAGTGGAGAGAGTTTGTATTAATTTTTCTTGTTTTTTTTAAAATACAAAGAGCTTTTTCTTGGACTGTTATTAAGTTTTTTTTGTTGGAAGGGTTAGAAAAAAATTTTTGAACGGTATTCTCACCACAATTTTCTAGGAGAAGAGCTTTTTCTTCAGCAAAATTTTTTAGCAACTTCGGCACAAGAATTTTATTTTTTTCAAGGACCTTGTGCAAACTGGCCCAGTCTTCAATTGATCCTCTACCTTCTTTGTGTTCTGTCATCAACATGAGAAGTTCTGTTTTTTTTGGCAAAACATAAAAAAATTTCTTTGTAGAAGCGTCGCCGGCTAAAGGTTCTAGTGTAAAAGGGTTACAAATAAATTTTGAGAGTTTTTCAAGCAAATTTTTTGGTAATGTTCCTGTGTTCATGAGATGGCCTGAAGTTTAGAGGCTGTTTGATAAATAGAATGGCAGCAGAGGAAGTCTAACACGCCGATATTTTTCTTTCTAGAAACTGTTTTTTTAGAATAAATTTTGTTATGGTCCATAATCTATGAAATCCCTTCTTTTTGTGGTTGGCTGATGGAAAAAGGAAAATCAAAAAATAATTCTGATAATAAAAGCTTACCTGCTCCTTATGCAGGGCGGGGAGTTTCACCTCAGCTTTCTCCGCTTCAACTTTATTTGCGAGAAATTGCGCGTTATCCACTGCTGAGTCCAGAAGAAGAGTTTGAACTCGCTAAAAGGCACTATGATCACAAAGATCCGCAGGCCGCTCATAGGTTGATTACTTCGAATTTGCGTCTTGTTGTGAAAATTGCAAGTGATCTTAACAAGGCTCAAATGAACTTACTCGATCTTGTTCAAGAAGGTACTTTGGGCCTTATGCAAGCTGTGAAAAAATTTGACCCTTACAAAGGAGTTAAGCTTTCAAGTTACGCTGCTTGGTGGATTAGAGCTTATATACTTAAATATTTGCTTGAGAACAGGAGCCAGGTAAGAATTGCTACAACTACAAACCAAAGAAAACTCTTCTATAACCTTCAAAAAGAGACAAATCGTCTTCTTGCTGAGGGTGAAGAGGTCGATGTGAAGCTTTTGGCAGATAGCCTTGAAGTGCCTGAAAAAGATGTGATTGAGATGCAAAAACGTCTTGAGTCTTCAGATGTTTCCCTGGACGCTCCTATTCACACAGGAGATGGCTCTTCTAGTCCTACAACCTATGGAGAGCAGTTAAGTGATGATGCACAGGTTTCTGTGGAGGTTGAGCTTTCAAAGAGGCAGATACGTGTACTTTTTGAGGAGTACCTAGAAGAGTTTGAAAAGACCTTGAAAGTACGAGATCTTGAGATTTTTCAGAGTAGAATTCTAGCTGACAATCCTAAGACTCTTCAGGAGATTGGCGAGGACTACGCTATCTCGCGAGAAAGGGCAAGGCAGCTTGAGGCTCGGATTCTTCGTCGTTTGGAAGATTTTGTTCGCGAAAAAGGGACCTTTGACATATAAATTTTTTAATTCTTTTTAAATCCTTTCTTCGCTTTTCTGCCTAAATTTTAAACACTATTTTTTGTGCTTTTTTTGCCTCTTGAGTTTTCAGGGTTCTTTTGAGCCTACATTTTTTATGCCTTGCTTCTTAAGTTTTTTTTAAAAAGTTTTTTCTTTATGAGAACCCTCATGCTTCACAGTTTTTTTTGGAGAGTAACTAAGAAATATAAAGTCTAAAGAAGACAGTTTTTTTGAATAAAGTTACACTCGAAAAATCTGCAAACAAAATGCATATTTTGTAAGCAAAAAAGTCGCCAGGATGAAAATACTGAAAAATAAGTCAAGGTGAATCTATTATGAGTGTGAAAATTTCTGAAGAAAAACTTTTTTCCTTTTATGAAGAAATGCTTTTTTACAGACGCTTTGAGGAAAGAGTTTTAAGAGCTTATACACAGAGGATGTTTGCTGGTTTTTGTCATGTGCATATTGGGCAAGAAGCTGTGTGTGTTGGGATTCAAGGGGTTCTTGAGGCTCGTGATTATGTGCTTAGTGGGTATCGTTCTCACACTCAAGCTATTGCTAAAGGTCTTTCTGCTACAAGTGTTTTTGCAGAGCTTCTTGGAAAAGCTACAGGATGCTCCAAGGGAAAGGGTGGTTCTATGCACATGTTTAGTGAGGGGCATAGATTTCTTGGAGGCAATGGTATTGTTGGTGCACAAGCTCCTCTTGCTCTGGGAGCTGCTTTTAGTTTGAAGTACAAAAAGGAAAAAAATATTTCTGTTTGCTACTTAGGTGACGCAGCTATGAATCAAGGAGCTGTGTTTGAAGCTATGAACATGGCTGCTGCTTGGTGTCTTCCTGTTCTTTTTGTCATCGAAAATAATCAGTACGGAATGGGAACTCACATTAAACGTGTGACCAGTGTAGACTCTCTTGCAAAGCGTGCTCTTGCTTTTGATATGGATCACTCCAGTGTCGATGGAATGAGTGTTGTCAGTGTGTATGAACACTGTGCTCCGATTGTTGAGAAGATGAAAAAAACAGGAGCTCCTTATTTGCTTGAAGTAAATACCTATCGTTATAAAGGCCATTCTGTCTCAGACCCAGGACTTTACCGCTCAAAAGAAGAGTTAGAATCTTATCAAGCAAAGGACCCTTTAATTCAAGCTGAAAAAATTTTATTAAAGTCAAAAAAATTTACAAAAGAGCAACTAGAAGAACTCGACCAAAAAGTAAAAGACAAAGTAAAAAAAGCAGAAGAAGAAGCAGTGAGTGCGCCTTTTCCAGAAAAAGAAGAAGCTTTTAAAGATGTTTTTGTTTCTTAAGGAGAATTTTAAATGGCTCTTTTGACAATGAGAGAAGCCCTTTGCGAGGCTATGGCAGAAGAGATGAGACGAGACAGTTCCATCTTTTTAATGGGTGAGGAAGTGGCACAGTATGACGGTGCTTATAAAGTCAGTAAAGGTCTTTTAAAAGAATTTGGTTCTCATCGTGTGATTGATTCTCCTATTTCAGAAGGTGGGTTTGCTGGTCTTGGTATAGGAGCAGCCATGACAGGGCTTCGTCCAATTATTGAGATGATGACATGGAATTTTGGTATCCAAGCATTTGATCAAATTATTAATAATGCTGCAAAAATGCGATACATGTCAGGAGGACAGTTTAAAGTACCAATTGTTTTCAGAGGGCCTAACGGTGCCGCTCATATGCTTGCAGCTCAACACTCTCAAAATGTGGAGCCTCTTCTTGCCAATATCCCTGGACTAAAAGTGGTGAGTGTTTCAACACCCTATGATGCTAAAGGGCTTCTTAAAAGTTCTATTCGAGATGATAATCCAGTAATTTTTTTAGAAAGTGAAATGCTTTATGCCTTAAAAGGAGAAGTGCCGGAAGGGGAGTATTTGATTCCACTAGGAGAGGCTGACAAAAAAAGAGAAGGAAAAGATGTAACCCTTGTCACTTGGGGAAAAGTGACACACAAAGCCTTACAAGCAGCAGAGGAGTGCGAAAAATTAGGTCTTTCTGTTGAAGTTCTTGATTTGAGAACAATTAGGCCTCTTGATGAAGAAGCTATTTTTCGGTCTGTAAGAAAAACAAACAGGTGTGTGGTGGTGGAAGAGAATTGGCCTTTTTCTTCTATCGGAGCAGAAATTGCAGACCGTTTACAAAGAGAGTGCTTTGATGACCTCGATGCTCCTGTGCTTCGGGTATCACAAGAAGATGTGCCTGTTCCTTATGCAGAAAATTTAGAAGAAGAGGTGCTTCCTTCTGTAGAAAAAATAGTGCGTGGGATTCAACAAGTAAGCTACCGAGTTTGAAGGGTGAGAAAGGATCATAAGATATGGTGAATGTGATTACAATGCCAAAACTCAGCGACACCATGGAAGAGGGTGGTATTTCAGGGTGGCTTAAAAAAGAGGGTGACAGTGTAAAAGAAGGAGACCCTCTTCTTTCTATCGAAACTGATAAAGCAACTATGGAATACGTTTCACCGGAAGATGGTTTTTTGTTAAAAATTTTAGCCCACCCTGGGGCACAGCTACCTCTTGGAGCTCCTATTGCTATTATGGGAGCTAAAGAAGAAAAATTTAATTTAGAAGAGCTTTTATTTTTACACAAAAAACCTGAAGAAAAGAAAGAAATAAAACAGGTTGAGGAAATCAAGGAAACAGCCCGAAGAGAACCCTTTTCTTCTTCCCGTGTGAGAGCTTCTCCTCTTGCTAAAAAGATAGCAAAAAAAAATAATTTAAAATTAGAAGGTGTGTCTGGTTCTGGTCCTAATGGACGTATTGTGGCTGCAGATGTGAAAAATAGAAAAGATTCTTCTTTTGTCGCATCTGGGTTCCCAAGTTTAGTTGAAAAGAAAATTCCGTTAACACAAATGAGAAAATCTATTGCTAGACGACTAGTGGCATCGAAGCAAGAAGCTCCCCATTTTTATTTAACTGTTTCTGCAAAAACTTCTGAGCTTTCTAAGTGGAGAAAAATTTTAAATGAGCAAAATCATGTAAAAGTCAGCATGAATGATCTGTTATTGTTTGTTTGTTCACGCGCACTCACAAAGCATCCAAACATCAATGCACACTGGAAAGACGATTCCATTGTGTATCAGGGAGGAGCAAATCTTTCTATAGCAGTCGCTCTTCCAGAGGGGCTTATCACTCCAGTTTTGCGCTCTTGTGAGAAGAAAAATATTTGGCAAATAGCAAAAGAATCAAAAGATCTTGTGAGTCGTGCTAAAGCAAAGCAGTTAAAGCCTGAGGATTATACGGGTGGAAGCTTTACTCTTTCCAATCTTGGGATGACGCGAGTAGAGTCCTTCACGGCAGTAATTAATAGTCCAGAAGTTTGCATCTTAGCAATTGGTCGTGCCGAGCCTAAAGTGATTGTAAAAGAAAACGGTTCTTTTGGGGTTGAAGAAAAAATGAAGCTCACCCTTTCTTGTGATCACAGAGCTGTTGACGGTTATGCAGGAGCTTTATTTTTAGAAACACTTTTAAGTTTTATTGAAGAACCACTTCTTCTTTTTAGCCAAGTTTAAATCAAACGAGTTTAGAGTAAAAAAATACTATAGAATTTTTTTACTTAACGGTTTATTGTAGAAATTACTTGTCTTCTTTTTTTGTGCTTTTACTTTTGTTCGCTTTTTAAATGAGCCGGAATAAAAGTTAAAAGATTTTTTTCTTCATTTAGGAGGATTATTTCACGTGTTATTTAAGAAACTTTCTGCGTCACTCTTAGCGGGCTTCATGACAATAAGTGCATTTGCAAAAGTAATGCCAGAAATTGGAATTCATGGACAGCTTGCTCTGGATTACCTTGGGCATGTTCAGAAGCAGACTGGTAACACACTAACAAATGGGGCGAATTTAAGAGCTGCAGATCTTTATGTGAGTGCAAATTTTAATGATTCTATTTCTGCAAACCTTGAGTTTGGTTTTAGCCCAGATGGTGTTGAACTTGGTACTGCTTTTATTGCCTTTGAAAATCTTCTTCCTATGACAGATGTTCTTTTAGGGCAAGTGCCTTCTCCTTTCTGCTTAGAAAATGCAAATAGCGGGAAGTATCTTCCTTTTCTTGAGAGAAGTTTAGCCACAGCCTTCAAGCCTTGTATTGGACCAGGAATTTCTGTGAATCATCACCAAGATTCATGGGCCATTAAAATGGCTGTTAAAGGAACACCTCTTGGGCGAAAGATTGATGAGAAAAAATATGCTGACACCTACACTGACCATTACGGTGTCACTGTTCGCGGTACTTGGGCTCCTGTGCTTGAAGACAAAATGCTTGTGCACACAGGTCTTTCTTTTTCTTATCAGTCTATGGCCGGCGAAGGTTCTGAGAACCAAACATCATTTAGTGTGTCTGAAGTGAAAGGTCGTAATACTGGAAAAATTGCTAGCGGGGTAAAAGTGGAACTAAAAGACTATATGGTAGTTGGTCTTGAGCTTAGCCCTGCGTATGGCCCTTTTCAGTTAGAAGCTGAAGGTCTTGTCACTATGGCGAACCCAAGAGCAGCTAAACAAGGGTTTTATAGCGATAAAATGCAAGTGTTCCATGCTATTAATGCAGGAGCAAACTGGGTGATCACTGGTCAGTCTAGAAGCTATAGTGTGAAAGATGGCTCTTTTGGCGCTATCAAAAGAGATGAAGTCGGTGACTTTGGTATTTGGCAACTAGGTGTTCGCTATAGCCGTTTAGATCTTTCGACTGATACAAAGAAGAATGTCGATGCAAACAATCTTACTTTTGCTCTTAACTGGTACCCGACAGAATATCTTAGACTTGGTATGAACTATGTGATGTCTATGATGTCTGAGAATATGAAACAAATTTCACGCACAAATGCTCCAGAGGGAACCCTTGCTCTTAGAGTTCAGACTGTGTTCTAGTATCATTGCGTAAAAGTATTTTTTTAAAAGCAGAGAGTCATTCATTATGCTCTCTGTTTTTTTATTTTTAAAGGAAGTTTTTAATGAAAAAAAAAGTAGCTATTCTTTTTGGTGGCAGATCAGCTGAGCATGAGATTTCTTTGATTTCTGCTCAGAATGTTTTTGAAGCTCTTGATAAAAATCGTTTTGAAGTGACTCTCATAAAAATTGATAAACAAGGATCTTTGCTTCCAGTTGGAGGAGATTATTTTTTATTAGAAGAACAAAAGAAAGCTATAACTCAAGGAGAGGAGCTTTTCCTGAGCCCAAGTACAAAGGCAGAAAAACTTGTGACAAAAACTGGAAAAGTGTTCCCAAAGGTGGATGTTGTATTTCCTGTGCTTCATGGCCCTTTTGGTGAGGATGGGACAATACAGGGGCTTCTAAGTCTTGCAAATATTGCTTTTGTCGGGTGTCCTATTTTAGCTTCTGCTATCGCTATGGACAAGGCAGTGACAAAACAACTAGCTCTTGTGAATGGAATTCCTACAGCAGCCTTTGTTATTTTGAAAAAATTTGAGAAAGGTTCTCTAAGTTTTGAAGACCTTGAAAAAGAGCTTGGTCTTCCTTTTTTTGTGAAACCTGTGACCCTTGGCTCTTCTGTTGGTGTTTCTAAGGTGACAAACAAAGCTCAATATAAAAAAGCTCTTGATCTGGCATTCTCCTTTGACGAAAAAATTATTATCGAATCCTTTGTGGAGGGACGCGAAGTAGAGGTTGGAATCTTAGGCTTGGGATCTGATGTGAAAGCTTCTATTGTTGGGGAGGTAAAAACAGATCATGATTTTTATTCCTATGCAGCCAAGTACACAGAGACCAAAGGTTTGAGAATGGAAATTCCAGCCTCCATCCCAGAAGACACAGCAGAAAAAGTAAGAGAGCTTGCTCTTAGGGCTTTTAAATCCATTGACGGAGCAGGGATGGCGAGATGCGATTTTTTTCTTAAAGCGGATGGAACTATTCTCTTGAATGAAATTAATCCAATTCCAGGTTTTACACAATTTAGCATGTATCCAAAGCTTTGGGAGGCAACAGGCATCTCCTATGGTAAGTTAATCGAAAAGCTAATAGAGCTTGCTATCATAAGGCATGAGGCTATAAATAAGCTCAAAACCACTTACGATTAAAGGAAAGTGCATATGAGAAGTGAGGGAGAAGCTGGCTATTTAAAGTTGATGAAACGAATCCTTGAAGAAGGTGTGAGCAAAGAAGATCGCACAGGGACTGGGACCTTTTCTTTGTTTGCAGAGCAAATGCGCTTTGATTTGCAAAAAGGATTCCCTCTTCTCACAACAAAAAAACTTCATATTCGTTCTATTCTGCATGAGCTTCTTTGGTTTCTAAAAGGCGATACAAACACTGCTTATTTGAAAGAAAACAAAGTTAGAATCTGGGATGAGTGGGCTGATGAAAACGGAGATCTAGGCCCTATCTACGGGAAGCAGTGGAGAGCTTTTCCAAAACCTCAAGGTGGTAGTATTGATCAAATAGCAGATCTCATAGATGGTCTCAAGAAAAATCCAGACTCTAGAAGACATCTTGTGGTGGCTTGGAACCCTGGACAAATTGCAGAGATGGCTCTTCCACCCTGTCACTGTCTCTTTCAGTTCTACGTGGCTCGAGGGAAACTTTCTTGTCAGCTCTACCAGAGGTCTGCAGATTTTTTTCTAGGAGTTCCCTTCAATATTGCTAGCTACGCACTACTCACGCACATGGTTGCAGATCAGTGTGACTTAGAGCCTGGAGAATTTGTTTGGACAGGAGGTGATGTTCATCTCTACAGAAAT
>Ga0172367_10005770_pt1 | contig 14839 bp, 6 predicted proteins | sample Lak10m_FD_114542 | JGI IMG/M metagenome (GOLD analysis project Ga0172367, IMG submission 114542) | Freshwater microbial communities from Kabuno Bay, South-Kivu, Congo - kab_022012_10m | ecosystem: Environmental > Aquatic > Freshwater > Lake | place: Democratic Republic of the Congo: South-Kivu... | reverse complement strand
TCGGGGACAACGATCTACGTCCACTTCTGTGGACTCGCAATGACGCCCCGCTTGAGTTCGTCAAGACTCAGCCTTTGGCCATTGATTTGGCCCTTGATCTACTGTCGCTGGAAGAGCGGGTAGATCGTTGGTTGGGGAAGCCGGGCCGCGAGTTAGGCGATTACTTGCGCGAGGGTCTTGGCCAGTATCTGAGGAACGAAATGCATCCTGATCATGCCGTGCGGCTTCGCAAATTCCGAGAGAGGTTCCAAAGCGCGCTTGAGCAGGCGAGTCCATTCGTCTCAGTGGATCGTGTGTATTTCGGAACTGTCTATCCAGGAGCAGAATTGGCGATGACGTTTACGGTCGAGCCGATTCCTTTCCAGGATGGGCATCCTGCGCACAGAATCGCAGAAGAGCTAATCAGGAACCGCGTTCAGAACGTCGATGGGGTTATCAATTTCTCGGACCAAGACCGCGAGTCGGTTACCGTGTCGTGCTTCTTTGACAAGCCAATGTTTCCCGGCGTCATCTCCTCGATGCTTGATGAGATTGCGCAGCACGCCATCCAGTACGGCGGAAATCCTGATGGTTTGCGAGGGTGGCTCGACTTCAAGCGAGGTCGCACACTGGACGAGTTCATTCCGTTGCCACCCAACGTGATACGGGCTCTGATACGAGGTTTCGTGGTGGGCCGACTAACTGGACTGGTGAAGCTACCAAGTCAGCCAGATGAGCCAGCGAGCATTGCAGGTGATAGCGGGCCGATCCGTTTCCCAAGTCCTTCGTATGCTTCGATTTCTAATCAATTGACTTCGCTACTTCTGAGCTTCACCCTGTGCTTCCTAACCGTCTCGCGTAATCGTCAACGCTCATTTGATGCGTATGGTCGCATGTTCAGGCTTGGAGTCGTCGCTGAGGGGGGAGATCTAAGTCCAACTCGGTTCGCAATCGGTGGTGAACTAGCTACCTTCCTTGAGAGCGGCAGAACTACTGCAGCAGCGATTGATACGCCACAATGTCGGGGCGACGATCGAACGTCTCGGATCAACGACGCAATTGCATACCTCGATGAAAACATCTCCCGGCTGACGGATCTGGATAATCAGCCCTACACCGGCAATGAGGTCGTGAGTCGACTGGTTTCGTGGTCTGATGACAACATCCCCGTGAGAGAGATAACTCCGATGCTCATCGAGGAGTACAAGCGAGTCAGAGCTGCACTGCAGACCTATCAATCACGTGGAAGCGGCGGCGGAGAACGTTACTAACTTCATGTCTGATACGGGGGAGAGGGGAATCGCGCGGCGCCAGCTCGTGCTAATTGGTTTAGATTTCTCCACCGAATCGAATGAACGAATCGTCTCGGAGTGCATTGACGCATGGGGTGTCGCCGGGCTTTTGGAAGACGTCTATTTCGTGGACCTCGGTACGGAAGTGGGTACCGCAAAGGACTTTCAAGTGGCGGCACAATTTCAATGTGCCCGGCCTGGTCAAGACGCAATCATCCCGCTCGAACGAGTCCTATCGTCACACATTTGGGCCGAGATAATTCTTGTTTCCATTCGCCTCTCTCCTTTGGCACGAGTATTTAGTGAGCGAGTGGGGCAGGAAGAGAAGGTAAAGCGCGACATCGTTCGAGCTTTCCCAACTGATTCTGGTTGTAGAACGGGATTCTTTACATTGTCGTGGCTCAATGACGAGTCATTTTCTGATGGGGTGTTCCCGCAGGGATTTACCACCAACCTTCTGCACGATCGGTCGATTTACGTTGGCGAAGAGTTAGCAGTTGCTCCATTTGATGAGCGCAATCGACACTTATCGCTCGCCTTTACTGCTCTGATTGCTGCAGGTGGTTTTGTCGGACAGGACTCCAGTTCCCTCATTCAGCTCGTTGAACCTGACGGTCGCATGGGCCTTGGTTCAGTAGTACGTCCAATTCGCGCGATCGCCCGCGCAGCGTCTGGAGGTTGGTTCTTTAGAGATGCTTTACGACAAGCCATGTCTCGCGAAAACTTCATCATGCCTGGAGGTGTTGTCAATGCGGTGCCGGACGGCGGTTCTCCGGTCGTAGTCGAAAACCTGGTTAGTCAAGCGGCTGAAATGTGCGAGTTTCGGTACGTGCCGCACAAGAGCCTTACCAGCAAAGGGAAACGGGTGGGGTTCTTCGAGGCATTGATGCACTTCTTGAAAAACATCGGGCGCTATATCGTGCGCTCAGGCAGGCATGAGATTGCCGAGAGAATCTCTAAGGCACTGGAGCCGTTTGCTGATGCTCTTCAGAATGTCTACGGATCCAACTCAATCATCACAATTCGCGGCACTAGCGGGGCTTCAGACAGCGGCTTGAACAACGACATAGTGAGACTGCTCCAGTATCTGGTTCAAAATCCCAATGAGCTGGGCCTAGAACCAACTATTGACCCTTTGGTTTGGAGGAATCTGGCAAAGGTCGTAGTCGGCAGCTTGGATGGGTCTGATCTTCCTGAGCAAATCACGTGCTTGAGTCGACAGAGTCGGATCATCTTCAATGATCCTGTAATCGTTGCGCCTTCGGCTGAAGCGTCGGTCTTCCGGCTTTCGAGGTCCGATCTGCTTGCTCTGGGACTGGAGGAGTCCACATCTCTGAGGGAGCCCGATGTCTTGTTCCCCGAGACCCTCGAAGCCTTTCGTGCAGTCTCCTCTAAGGCAAAGCAGGACAGTATTTTCGCACCGCCCGCAGCCTCATCTCTGGCTTCGGAGATATCCGGCGAATCATCGCCAGCATCAATTCGATCTCGTTTAATCGGGGGTGGTCAGAGTTCAGGAGTTGGAACGAAGTCCAGCGAGACCACACAATCATTGACGGGTGGCCGTGATGTTCGAAGGATTTTAGAAGATTTTGAAAAGTGGTTGCCTGCCGCTAAGGACCGAGCTCGTTCGAGTTTTCTCTTTAAGCTCGCGGATCTTTTGGAAACGGAAGCACGCAACGCCATGCAGGATGTAAAGGTAGAGGAGCTTAAGCGTCTCCTTGATGAGATGATCAAAGACGGATCAAAGAAGAGTCGCTCGAAGCTGCTTATGGTGCTCGGCGGCGTCGGCGTAGCCTCACTGTTAGGTGTCTTTGCAGCTTCTCAATTGAGTTGGGTCAGCCTCGCTCTACTCCCCCTTCTGCTCATCTGGTTGGTCATCTGGCTGTTTAGTGTCGCGTTCGGCTTAGCAATTGGCGTGGTGAAGCGTGCTATCCGTGACTATCGCGAGGACTTTGGAAAATCGGAAGAGTCCGGCGTGCAGTTCCTCTTCAACTCGTCAAAGCAAGCAATGCGAGAGTACATCAGACTGCGCTCGCTACAGAGCCAGTTTTTCGCCTGGAGTCGAATATTCAGGGAAGTTATCCATAGCCCATATGGTGCTCAGGCGGACGACTCTGAGAGCAGTGGAGACATCACCAATATTCCACATCCAAGACAGTTTGCAATCGCAAAAGTTGAGCCGCTGCCTCGACAGATGCAAACCTTGTTGAACTCAATTCGGAGGACACTGCTGGTTCGTGGCTACCTCGACTCTGTCCTCGAGGGCACTATCGGTGTTTGGCGTGAGCGATACCGAGAGTTTGCGTTGCAAGGCATCAATCAAGATCCTTATGCCGATGTCAAGCAGACCTGGGGTCAGGCGGTGTCTGAACGTGTCGATGGAGGCCTCGTCTATTATCCATTGCAGGACTACTTCGAAGATCTGGTGCACCGCGACCTCCGAGAGGTTGCGGCACGCGCGTTGCAAGCAGACATTGAAAGTCGCTTCAACTCTTTAGAGGTTCGTGAGGTGTTCGGTCAGATTACTGACGTCGACCCAGATCATCTTGCACTTAAGGACTTCGCGCCCGAAGAGTATCTGTTCGACTATCTCGGCCGCAACGGATATACGCCGAGCGCGCTTCGCCAGGAGTTCAGCAGAGAGTTGTTCAATGTGCAGTCACAACGTGCGCTCCAGCTGCGACTGTCCAATGTTGACATGGAGCGATGCGTTCGCTCGGGTTCTGAGAACCGTACTCTTCGAAACTTCAGTTTGCGACGTAATCGACGCTTCATTATGTTGACACATCTTGTGGCGATCGGTGAGCAGGCAGGCCCGCAAGATCTTGTTGGTTACGTGCCGCGGGGGACGCAAGACCGACTGGGACGAAGCTGGAGGGAGTGACGTGCTCGATTCGCTGACATTCGGCGTTGTTCTGGCCATCTTGGTCGCCTGGGTGTTCGCATGGGGTTTGATCGCGGCGGTAGTAGCGACTTCGAAGCAACAAGATCCGATCGGCGGGCTCGTTCAAGGGCTCACACTTGGGCCAATTGGTGTGCTCTTCGTCGCACTTACGGACAATAGGAACTCGCCACGAAAGAAAGCCGGCGATAGCAAGTCGAGCGACTCGCGAACTGACGCCGGTGCTGTGCGGCAACCACTCAAGCGCGATGGGTTGTATTCATGAGTGAATACGGTCCGGGAGGCGAGTACAGCCGATTGCGACCGAGAGAAAGAGACGGAAGCAATAACGGAACGAGTCGGTCCACGACTTCGATTGCTCCAGAGCGCGACGCATTAACTTTTGTCGGCGCCGCACTACCTGCGATCGCGATGGTCGCGTCGTCATTTGTGCCCTGGATCTCAATTCGGCTGCCTGGGCTTGAGCACCAATATCTGACCCTGAATGAATTGGCGGGTGGACGGTTTCTTGTCGGTCTCGTGGCGGTGCTTTTGGCGGTTGGCATTCCGTTATCCGCCGTACGTCATAGGGCTGGCTCGGTGCTTGTCGCACTCGGTGTTGCACTGTTTGGGTGGTTTGCGGGTCTTGCAGTACTCACCATCGGCCTCATAAGAAGTTTGATTCCGGACTTCGCACTCGCCGGCGTCGACATCGCAGACGGCCTGCTCGGCCAGGGCCCTGGAGTAGTTCTGGCGCTTGGAGCGGCCGTTATCTTGTCAACTGAAGTTTCGCGGGGCTTTAGCGGAACTGTAGCGACAACAAGGGGCTCGAACCTCTTGGGCTTTCTCTCACTCATTGTGATTGTCGGATTGGCAGCTGCGAATCACTCACGATGGGTGGTAGCTGACTCGCAGACATTGAACAGCCAGATTGCGATCTCTGGCGACAGTCTCTTCGGCAGTGTGATCGTCTCAATTCTCACCTGGGGCGCTGCTGCATTCGCCGCCGGCCTCTTGGCGGGTATCCCAGCAGCAAAGCCGCGCATTTTGGCAGTAATTCTGATTGTCATGACGCTTTTCAAAGCTCTGCAATTAGTGGTTGTGTGGGCTGGTACGAGCTTTCTCGATTGGATTCTCCCGAACAGTGTCGGCGAGGTCGCAAGTTTGGACTTGCGGGCAGGTTTTTTCGCCTCGTGTGCACTGGCGGCTGCAGCTCTCGCGATTGCAATTTTCGGGCTTGTCGGGCGCGATGCCGCATCGAAACAAGTCGCTCTCCGTCCTTTAGCACTGGTTCCGTCAGCCGCGCTCGTCATTGCGACGATAGCAATGGGATTCTTCTTTAAACCTCAAGAGTCTCGCGGCGAGATGGCGATTGAGTCGACGACGACCAGCTCGTCGCTCGCAACCACAACATCGACTACGACGACAGTTGCGTCGCCAACAACAACTGCAGTTGTTGTTGGCAACCAGGGCCGCACCTCGACTGACACGGATGTGGCACTCTCGACCGCATTCGTTGTGATTGCAGATGCCGAGGACTACATTTGCGCCGGCGGGAGTGGTGCTGTAGTCGGAAATGGTTCGTATGTAATCACCAACGAGCATGTTGTATCGACCGAAGATCTCTCACCGGAATGCGCCAATCTGTGGGTTGGCTTCGGTGCCGATCCCGCTGCCGAGCCCGACTCTTGGTTCGCAGCGGAGGTGCTGTGGAGCGACTACGACCTTGACCTAGCAATTCTTTCTTTAGACGACCTCAGAGTCGGCGAGACCAGACCACTCGAAATTCGCTACGACCGACTGAAACTTGGCGATGAGATCAGCGTTTTTGGGTTTCCTTCGATCGGTGGAGACACACTGACTCTCACCAAGGGCATAATCTCAGGTTTTGACAATGTTGAGGGCTTCTACAAGGTGTCAGCGGTCTTGAATAAGGGGAATAGCGGCGGCCCAGTCCTGGACTCCAATGGCAAGCTGATTGGCATTGCCACTGCCGTCTTTCAAGCAAAGGTTCGCTGTGATAAACCTGACCAATGCTTTACCGATGGGACTAATCTCGGTCTAGTAAGACCTATCAATGCCGCACAAGCGGCGATAAAGGAGTATGTGAGATGAGCCAGATGCCACCACCACCGTCAGGCGGAAATAGTAAGCGTGTTTCTGCTGGGGTTCTCGGGATTCTTCTGGGAGCACTTGGAATACACAAGTTTGTGCTTGGCTACTCGAAGGCTGGCGTGATCATGTTGCTGGTATCCATTATCGGCTCGGTGTTTCTCTTTCTCGGTCCCATCGTTATGGGAATCATCGGCCTAGTTGAGGGAATCATCTATTTGACTAAGAGCGATGCCGAATTCCACAACACGTACGTTGCGAACAAAAAGGAATGGTTCTAGTCCACCGAGTCTTGGGATGAGTCCGGTGGGGTTGCCCGGAAACCCATCAGCCAGGTACATGGACGGTACCGCACTGCTCGAAGTTGATTAGTTGGCTCGTTGGCGGTTAGTTTTCCCTCGGGACAGAGGGGGAGTGGTGACCGTAGTTGAGTCGGGGTCGCGCGTGAAGCTCTCCGTTGAGTTTCTATCGTCACCGGTCTGGACATATGCGTACGCCGGAACGCGCCGACCGATCATTCAGCAAATTCGTATTCTCACCGATGGGTCGTTGCCCGACGCCGACTTTGAAGTCTTTCCGCGAGTTCGTTTTCACTTTCCTTTGACGGAAGAAGTAGCAGATGAGTGGTGCGGTCTGCCACGCACCATCGAGTCACGAGGTAAGCATGTTGGCGAGCCAATTGTCTTCGAGAGAGTAACTCCGACAATCAAGAACTCAATCATCGGTCGCCTTCGTGAGCATGTGGACGGTCATATCACCGTCGAAGTAGTGGACGCTCGTTCTAAAGAGGTTCTCGCCACCTCTTCAAGGCCCCTCCGCATACTTGCGGCCAATCAATTCCTGTGGGAGCCGGGTTATCTCGACACCTATGCCGCTTTCGTCATTCCCGCCGACCCCTTTGTAGCGGAGATCCTCAAGCGGACCCGCGAGATACTTAAACAACGAACCGGAGACTCTTCAACTCAGGGTTATCAGTCCGAACGTCCAGATGCCCAACCTGAGGAATCACGAGCACGCAAGATTGTAAAAGCAATCTATGACGCTGTTTGTTCTTTCGACCTCGCGTACAGCGATCCGCCTGCATCGCTGGTGGGTTTGGGTCAGCGGATTCGAACTCCGTCGCAAATAAAGACGGAGGGCTGCGCGACATGTCTTGACTCGTCGGTGCTCCTTGCTGCGTGCATTGCAGAAGTCGGGCTTGAGCCTGTGTTGTTCGTGGTAGAGGGCCATGCGTTTGTCGGCTATCTGACCGGAGGTTTCATCGGCGAAGCTGACGGAATCCCGTTGTTCGGGCAACGCGTCGTGGATGGAATACTTCATCAAGTTCAGGCCACCGCTCATGGTGCAGTACTTCTTCGGGATCGTCATGCTGGTTTGATCTCCGAACTACTCAACGGCCGCCTCGTACAGCCAATCGAGACCACGACAGTTACAAGTGGGCCTCGTCGTAGTTTCGAAGAAGCCTGTCTAAGCCAGAACAACTTCTCGCTCCAGGATGATTCGACTCTCGAGGGGATTGTGTTCGTGAAACTCGCCTGGGCCATGGGCATAACACCGCCCGTGTCATTGGCAGACGGACCAGGGGTAGCTCGAGATATTCCGGCCACACAGGGGCCCGCATCCGGTGGACCCACGCAGCAAGGAGTTGAAGTCGTTGGCTCAGATGCAATCGCGGAAGATCTGGATGGGAGGGATCGCAACACTCCGCCACGAGTAAGGCAGTGGAAAGCCTCATTGCTTGATCTCAGTGCTAGGAATCCCCTGCTAAAAGTGAAGAAGAAATTCTTGGAACTCGAGGTCCCGGCCTCGTTCTTGGGTGCCATTGATGACCAGCTCTTTACCCCTAAGAAGCGATTAGAAGTTGTCAGCTTTGACGGCGTTCCATTTGAGTGGATTCACTCTGGGGTCACAGAATTCGACTTCGAGAAGTGGTTGAAGACGAGCTTCCGGCTCGTCACACCGAGTTATCGCAAGATTCCAGATGTACAGCGACAGGCCGAACAGGAAGTGTCAAGGCTCTTGGAATCCGGCAAGATCAGGCCGGCAGAGGAGGCGCAGCATTTAGTTGAGCTTCGAAGTATGGTTCTCACAAATCTGGCAAAGGAGCTCCGCAAGAAACTGTCAGCGATCAATGACGAAGCAAAAGAAGCGATGCTGGAAACGGGGGTTAACTCGCTTTACTTAGCTCTCGGCTCTGTCGAGTGGACTGAGCGGAAAGAAGCAGCAGGGTTTGGCGGCAAGAATCAAACGACAGTAACCGAGTGGCGTGCGCCACTGTACCTATATCCCGTGATTCTTGAGGGTGGTCGAGGAAGCCCTCACACGCTCCGGCTCGATCCACAAGGTGACGTGACTCCAAATTACTGCTTGCACGAAAAGCTGCGACGAGAGCCCTACAAACTTGAGCTCCCTGAGTTGGTGAACCCAGAGGAGGATGAAAAGGGTCTCGACTTTGACAAGATGATCAAGAGCATTACCGCGCGACTACAGCAGGCCAAACTTCACAACTTCGCAGTGAAGCCCTCCGTCGTCTTGGGAGTCTTTGACTATTCCACATTCCGGCTGTGGAAGGACCTTGCTGAGCACTGGAAGGAGATGACAGAAATCAGCCCGGTCGCAAAGCATTTGATCTTGACTCCGAATCAGCCGTTCATAGACCAAGCTACGCCACCTGCCACACCCTTCGAGCCCCTTACGCCGATTGCTGCTGACGATTCGCAGCGCGCAGCTATTCAGATGGCGCTGGACGGCAAGTCATTCCGTTTGGAAGGACCACCAGGCACGGGTAAGTCGCAAACGATTACGAATCTCCTGGCCTCATGTCTTGCACATGGCAAGAAGGTGCTCTTCGTCGCAGAGAAGCAGACGGCGCTTGATGCCGTAAAGAAACGCTTGGATGCCTGTGGGCTCGGAGACTTCTGCCTGAACCTCCATGCCAAAGGCGACTCCGACACGCGAATGCGCAAGAACATCAGTGAAGCGCTGACTACTGCTCTCGAAAAGAACATTGATCCCGAAGATGCGAAGTGGCAAGAGCTTGACTTCACTCGCAAGAATACTGAGCGCAAGTTAAACGAGTATCGAGACGGAGTTCATGACTCACGGCGACCGCCATTGACGCCATGGAACATTCACGAAGACATGCTCGAGCTTGGTGACGGCGAGATGGAGGAGTTACCCACCACTTTCGTCGACTCATTCATAGAGACCTGGCCGGTCTTTAGGCAGCACGTGCAGGAAGTTTCGGACCAGTTAGATGCCGTAGGGGACCCCAAGGCGCACAGTTGGCGTTTCGTGGAGGGCTTGAAGCTTGGCGACGGAGACAGGGCTCAAATCTCGGAGGCACTGAAGCAACTCCTTGATTCACATCGTTCACTCGAAGCCATCTCAAGTAATTGGTTGGTTTCTTCCGACAAGTTCACCAATGTTGAGCTAAGGGCCCTCGGCCATGCTGTTGAACTTCAGGAGCTCGATCTATTGCCGAGCGTCAATGAGATTGAGCAAATCAAGTACGAGATCTCCTCTGGTTACGGTCAAGCTCTACGAGAGGGTTCACGTGAAGACCGCGCTGCTGCTGCAATCCTGAGCGATTGTCGTGCTCTCGCTGAGCGGATTGCCCCAGTCCTAAAGGACGTAAGTGATCTCGTAATCGAAAATGACCTACTTACCGAAGCCCAGAATTTGGTAAACGCTTTCCGCCAGATGGTGAGTTCGGCGTCCGTTGATGAGCTACGAAGCACTTGGCAGCGACTAGCGGCGGACTATAAAGAGGTTTCGTTCCGTGCGATTGAAGCCATTCTGGCGGCTTCAAGCATCGCGCAGTACGAGGAAGCTCTTCGCACCTACGACGGGATTGTCATGAATGACCCACTCCGGAGCATTCAAACGGAGTGCGATTCACTGCAGGCAGAAATCAAGTCCCATACTGCGAACGTAGCACCGACGTTCCTGTTAAGAAATGACCACCTGAAGGTGGGATTGCTACTCACCGATGTAGAAGGTGCCAGCATGCTCAACCGCGGACGACGTACGCGTGCGCTGAGAGAATGTTTGGCAGCAGATGTTCTCACTGAGGATGACCGCCTGCTTCAGCTCTCGCTCAAGGCGATGCTTGCACTCTCCGAGCGAGTGAGTCGCCTCAACGCTCAAGTTGCGAGCGAGCACCGAGGCTTTGACCAGTCAGCTTTTAGGGCGTGGGAGCCGTCCTCTCTTGCCAGCCTCCTTGACTACGTCAAACAACAACGTATTGCGGACTTCAAGTTGCGAACCAGTCTTCAGGATTCAAAGTTTGTGGGAGATGAGTTTGTTTCGGCCGTTCGTACCTCAGTCGAACTCGCCCGGCGTAGTCGCGATGCCAAGAGTTTGAACGGGGGTTCGATTGGTGGTGTTCGGCTAGAGCAGTTCCGCCCGTGGGCAGACGGCGAGTACGACCGCTTCGTTACGCAGCTTACTGACAGTGTCGTGAAAGATTTGCGGCGAGTTTTGGGTGCCGCAGTGTTGACAAATGATGATGATCGTCTTCTGGAGTCTGTAATCCTGTGGTTTGAGGCATATGACTCCATAAAGAAGCTGCGCGGACTGATCCAAACCGAACTGCTCCCGGGGGTTGAAGCCACCCTGCGACCGTGGCTCCTTGACGAGGTGGAGCTGATCGAACGTGCTGCGATGACGTCAGTGACCCTGAAGTCACTCCTCTCCAAATCCGAGATGCGATCGGAGGTTGAGCGACTCTTGAGTGACACAAACAGGTCTGAAGTTGCAGTTGCCCTCCGTGGCGTTCACGACGGTTGGGAAGCTCTCGCGAATCTGTTCAGGTTCGATGAGCGGTCCTATGGGTCAATCTTTGTTGCCGGTCGATCTACTTGGGTGCTTGATCAGGTTCCAAGACTCATTCGCGACGCGGGGGCACATGACACTTATGTGGAGCTAGACCGCTGGCTGAAGCTTCGTCACGCACTCGGCCAGATAGCCGCACTTGGCCTTCGAGCATCGGCGGACAGCATGCTGTACGAGGGACATCAACCTTTTGCGGTATTGAACCGGGTTCGCAGATCTGCCATTCATCAGATGTTGAGAGAGTTGTTGCGTGAGAATCAGCTCGACCGATTCGACCGCAAGGGGCACGACCGACGCATCGCGGAATTCGAAGCAGCGCTCAAGGCGACTCAGACGCTCTTGAAGCGAAGAATACCTGGTCTGGTCAATCAGCGCCGAAGAACACGTCGAGGCCTGCTGACCGGGAGCAAGGCAGGTGCGACTCAGAGTTTGATCAAAGGTCTGAGACCTAAGCGTGGCGAGCGAACGCCGATTCGCGATCTCATTATGGGTTACGGGGAGGCCCTATCGGACGCCTTGCCGTGCTTCTTAATGAGTCCGGATTCGGTTGCCCGTTTGGTGCCCGTCAAGTCCATTGAATTCGATTTGGTGGTGTTTGATGAAGCATCGCAGATTCGAACCTCTCACGCGATTGGTGCGGTCGGACGAGGGAAAGCCTGCGTAGTTGTTGGCGATAGTCGTCAGATGCCCCCGACGACTGCGTTCTCGAGCAACACGGGCACCTTTATTGGCACTGATGAAGATGATGAACAGGATGAGAGTGTTCAAGTTGAGGTCGAAGACACTCCAATCACAGAGTCCGACGACTCTTCATTGCTCAACCCTGCAATTTGGGAGGCCGCAAAGGATGCAGAAAGCATTCTTGAGGAGTTTGAAGAAGCAGATCTCCCGTATCTTCAATTGCTCTGTCACTACCGAAGTCGTGATGAGGTGCTGATCGCATTCAGCAACCTGTACATCTACGACCAGCCGATGCTGACGTTCCCATCAATCTATGGACTTGATTCGCTTGCTCTGCAGTTCATTCATGTTGATGACGGCAGATTCAATCGCGGGGGCGAGCCAAAGTCATACAAATTGGAGAACACCGATGTCTCGGTGCCAGCACGAGGCACGAATTATGCCGAGGCCGTTGCTCTGTGTGAAGAGGTGATGACGCGACTCAAAGATCCACAACGCCGAAAGAGTTGGCTTGACGATAAGTCTGGAGAATCTGAGTCAATTATCGTGGTCACATTCAATGTTCCACAGATGCGTTTGGTTGGTGAAATGTTGAAGGATATGGACATCGCAGCATTTGAGGAAGCAATCAGCGAGGGAGAGGCAGACGAAGACACGGGTCATCGCCGACCGCCGCGTCTTAAGATCCGCAATCTCGAGAACGTTCAGGGCGATGAGGCTGATGCAGTCATCTTCTCTGTTGCATTCTCGCGCAATGAGAAGGGGACTTTCCCATTGAACTGGGGTCCGGTGACTCAAACTGGTGGCGAACGCAGGCTAAACGTTGCGGTTACTCGAGCACGCCGAGAGATGATGGTGTTCTGCTCATTCTTCCCAGAAGAGATGACTGCAGGAGGCAAGACTCTCTCTCGGCAGGCTGAACTTGTGCAGAGGTTTCTGAAGCTCGCCGTTAATGGCCCCAAAGTCTCGGGAGATATTGGGATTGGGGTTTCACGGAGCCGCCATATCGAAAATCTCGCCGCAACACTGCGTGACCGCGGGTATCGCGTGCAGACCCAACTGGGGCTGTCAAAGTTGCGGGTCGATGTTGCAGTGTCTCGACCAGATCACGATGAGTGGGAGTTGGCAATTCTCGTCGACGATCCTTCGTGGGCCGAGCGAGGATCGGCATTCCAACGAGACATTCTTCCAAGGCAAGTGCTACCCGGACTTGGCTGGCGAAAAGTACTTCGAGTCTGGTTGCCAGCTTGGGTCAATGAGCCAGATGCAGTCATAGGGGAGATCGAGCAATTCTTTGCAACGGCAGACGAGATAACTACAGAAGTTGCCGACGACCACCTCGAGTCAGCTCTTGAAGGCTCACGTGCAGAGTTTGAGAAGTTCCGTGAACAAGCCGCGGAATCAGCGTCATTGGAACCGGAATCAGTAAGACTCGATACGCCATTTGAGCCGTTTGAGATTAGCCAAGTTGGCAAGATTGACTGGCTTGATGAAGCGAGCAAGAGCCGTAAGGCAAAGGAGCGCGTAGTCGCGCTACTCACATCGATTGTCGAGGCTGAGGGACCAATCGAACTTGACCGACTTGCTCGACTCGCATGCAACTGTCTCGGGCTAACACGCGTTCCCGCTGAGAGGCTGAACGCTATGAAGAAACTGGCGCCCGCAACTATGCGCAAGAAAGACAAGGTTGGCACCTTCTGTTGGCCATCAAGCAAGGATTCCGAGAAGTGGGAGGCGTACCGTACTTCCCACGAGTCCGATGGTCGCGACAGAAAGATCAACGAGATTTCAGTAAGAGAATTTGGGAACGCTCTCGTTGACACGGTAGACCGCGCAACTGCAATAAGTTACGACGATGCGATGAAGGAAGTTGCGAGGATATTTGGCTTCAAGGCGCTAACTGCAAAGACGAGCGAGGTTATTGAAGTGGCATTCAAGTCTGCAATTGAAACTGGTCGCGTGAAGCAGAGCAAAGATGGGGAGTTGCGCCTGCCTTAGTCGGCGGAGGAGTGGGGTACTGGTCTACTCCCACTCGATGTAGCGAATAGGTCGAAGGGAGAGACATGTGTCATGAAACGTGTACATGTGCTCGCCTCGATCGAAGTTCCATGACGAAACGTACTGTGCGACAAACACTGAACATGACCAGTACTGGCTCCCGTCGAACCCACCAAGCCCCTTAGTGTGAAGATTCTCGTACATCAATCTGAGCTCGTCGAGAGTCGGTAACTGCCACTCTTCTCCCATAAAGGACTGAATCTGAAATTTCGGCGCACAGAAAGTACCAGCTGAATCAATCTTCTCGTAGTTACTTGAACCCATTCCGATCGCTGTCCCATTCATATGAATTCCATCGAGATCTTCAGGCTGCAGACACCAAATCATCTGACAGTCGTCACCCTCCTCTCCACCCCACGGGCGACTGCCGGTATACCAACCTCTCGGGGCGGCTTCAAGCGCGTGGGGCAGTGTTCGGTCCGAGGCATTCACCCAAAAGATATGACCACCCGAGGGCCCCTCCTCGCCAACTGCGAACTTCACGGCGGAATCCTTCCCCAGTACGTGGCTGCTGACAGTGAAGATACTTGTTCGCTCTTCCTACGGTCAAGTTCGAGACAGTGATGTCTCAGGTTGTGTCGAGATACGTCTTCAAGGTGAGAGCGCTGTTTGAACAAGTACGTTTGAGATTGCTACTGTCACGAGATGCAAAAGCGCGAGAAGCTCGCTTCAAGCCTTCGGGCCCGTCATGGCAAGCCGCCCCCGATAACGGATGCCGAAGCCGCCAACACCCACGGCTGGGACAAAGAGTCAGCACGACGGCGCACTGAGCGGAACCTGCAAGCACTTGAGGACTTGCAGTATCACCTATATGCCGACAGCAGTAAGTCACTGCTGATCGTTTTGCAGGGGATTGACGCAGGTGGCAAAGATGGCGCAATTCGAAAGGTGTTTACGGCGTTCAATCCGCAAGGCACGACAGTGACTTCGTTCAAGGTGCCGGCAGGGCGCGAGACTACGCACGACTACCTCTGGCGCGTGCATGCTGCCTGCCCGTCGC
>Ga0172367_10005769_pt1 | contig 14843 bp, 11 predicted proteins | sample Lak10m_FD_114542 | JGI IMG/M metagenome (GOLD analysis project Ga0172367, IMG submission 114542) | Freshwater microbial communities from Kabuno Bay, South-Kivu, Congo - kab_022012_10m | ecosystem: Environmental > Aquatic > Freshwater > Lake | place: Democratic Republic of the Congo: South-Kivu... | reverse complement strand
GCTGGTCGCCGAGAATCTGCACCTCGATGTGCTTCGCGTTGGGAATGTATTTCTCCAGGAAGACCGCCGGATTGCCAAACGCCCGGCCCGCCTCCGCCTGCGCCTCGTCGAGCAGGTTCGCCAGGTCCGCCGCCTTGTGGACCACGCGCATTCCGCGCCCGCCGCCGCCGAAGGCCGCCTTGATGATGAGCGGGAAGCCGATTTCCTTCGCGAGCTTCAGCGCATCGGCGCGCTCGGAAATGGGTTCCTCCGTGCCGGGCAAGGTCGGGACGCCAATCCGCTGCGCGAGCGAACGCGCCGCCATCTTGTCGCCCATCATCTCCAGCAGCTCCGGTCGCGGCCCGACGAACGTGATGCCGGCCTTGGCACACGCGCGCGCAAACGCCGCGTTCTCCGACAGGAAGCCGTAGCCCGGATGAATCAGGTCCACTCCGCGCTCCTTCGCCAGCGACACGATGCTCTCGATGTCGAGGTAAGCGCCGACCGGCCCCTTGCCCTGGCCGACGAGATACGCCTCGTCCGCCTTGAAGCGATGCACGCCGAAGCGGTCCTCCTGCGCATACACCGCCACCGTGCGCATGCCCAGCTCCGTCGCCGCGCGGAAGATGCGGATGGCGATCTCGGAGCGGTTGGCCGCCATCAACTTGGTGAAAACCTTCGGCCCGGCCGGGGTTTCGGCGTTTTTCTCGACGGAAATCTTCTTCGCGCTGCGGCGTGAACTCATAAGCCCGGACGTTTTACAGGACCGCCAACGGTTGTCCAAGCCCGGATGCGCGGCGACCGAGACAAAATCGTGTTCCCTCGCGCGCGCTGATGGTTAAGCTCCTGCCATGAAATCCCGTCTGGTGATTGGCAGCGTGTTGCTCTCCTTCTGCATCACGGCCAAGGCCGCCTCGCGCCCGAACTTCGTCCTCTGCATGGCCGACGACCAGGGCTGGGGCGACATGGCTTACAACGGGCACCCCGTCGTGAAGACGCCGGTCTTCGACGAGCTGGCGCGCACGGGCTGGCGCTTCGACCGCTTTTACGCCGGCGCGCCGGTCTGCTCGCCCACGCGGGCGAGCGTGATGACCGGCCGCACGCCAAACCGCATGGGCGCGTTCTCGTGGGGCTACAACCTGCGTCCGCAGGAAGTCACCGTGGCCGAGGCGCTCAAGTCCGCCGGCTACACGACCGGCCATTTCGGCAAGTGGCACCTCGGCTCACTGCGCGCCGACAGCCCGGTCTCGCCCGGCAACAGCGGCTTCGACGACTGGTTTTCCAGCCCGAACTTCTTCGAGGTGGACGCGTGGATGTGCGACAACGGCAAGGCGGTGAAGGCGACCGGCGAAGGTTCCGAGGTCATCGTGAAGCGGGCGCTGGAGTTCATCCGCAAGGCGAAGGCCGGCGGCAAACCTTTCCTCGCCGTGGTTTGGTTCGGCTCGCCGCACGCGCCGCACGTCGGGACCGAGCGCGACCTCGCGCTCTACGCGGACCAGCCCAGGAAGCAGCAGCATTTCCTCGCCGAAATCACCGCGATGGACCGCGCGATGGGCCAGCTCCGCGCCGGCCTGCGCGAGCAGGGCGTCGCCGACAACACGCTGCTCTGGTATAACAGCGACAACGGCGCGATTCCCGAAGGCTCGACCGGCGGGCTGCGTGCGAAGAAGGGTTCCATCTACGAGGGCGGCCTGCGCGTGCCCGGCTTGATGGAATGGCCCGCCCGCCTCAAGCAGCCGCGCGTCATCACCGTCCCCTGCGGCACCGTGGACATTTACCCAACGGTGCTGGAACTCGCCGGGGCGAAGATTGCCAAGCAACCCGTGCTCGACGGCGTCAGCCTGGTTCCTCTGCTGGATGGCAAGATGGCTTCACGTCCGCGGCCGATGGGTTTCTGGGACTTCGCCATCGGCGGTCTGCCGGTCAAGAGCGGCAACCTGTTGGAGGAACTTGCCGCCGAGCAAACCGCCGGCAAGGTCCGCCCCGCGAGCGAGGCCGAACCCATTCCCGCCGCGCAGTTCCGCAACGATTACCCCGACACGACATTCGGCAAGCACGCCGCGTGGCTGGACAACGATTGGAAGCTCCACCGCATCGAAACCAAAGCCGGCCCGGTGAAGTGGGAGCTCTACCACCTCGCCACCGACCGCACCGAGTCGAAGGACTTGCTGGCCGCCGAGCCGCAGCGCGCCGCGAAGATGCGCGGCGAGCTGGAGGCCTGGCTCAAGGGCGTCGTCGCCAGCCTGAACGGCCAGGACTACAAGTAGCCCCGGAATCCGCGTGACTCTCCGCGTCGGTTTGCTATTTCACTCGCAGCAACACGAACACCATGAACACCACCCGCCGAACCTTCCTCACCTCCGCCCTCGGTTCCGCCGCCCTTGCCGCCAGCGCATCCGCTGCCGAAAAGGTCAGGCTGCCCGAGGTCAAATCCCCGCTCTTTTCGAGGCCGTCGAAATTCCACCTCGGCACCGTCACCTACAACCTGGCCGAGAAATGGGACATCGCCACCATCATCCAGAACTGCACCGAGGCGAAGTTCGAGGGCGTCGAGCTGCGCACCAGCCACGCCCACAAGGTCGAGGTCAACCTCTCCAAGCAGGAGCGCGCCGACGTGCGCAAGCGGTTCGCTGACTCGAAGGTCAAGCTCTGGAGCCTCGGCAGCGCCTTCGACTACCACACGCCCGACCAGGCCAAGCTCCGCAAGGACATCGAGGCCACGAAGGAATACATCCTCCTCGGCGAGGACGTGGGCGCGACCGGCGTGAAGGTCCGCCCGAACGGCCTGCCCAAGGAGGTGCCGGTCGAGAAGACCCTCGCGCAAATCGGCAAGTCCCTCCGCGAGCTGGGCGAGTTTGGCGCGCAGCACGGCCAGCAAATCCGCCTCGAAGTCCACGGCTCCGGCACCTCGCTCCTGCCCAACATCAAGACCATCCTCGCCGCCGCCGACCACAAGAACGTCGGCCTCTGCTGGAACTCGAACCAGTCCGACATCTTCGGCGACGGCTGGGACGCGAACTTCAATCTCGTGAAGAAGCACATCTTCACCGTTCACATGCGCGATCTTTATCTGGAGGAATATCCCTTCCGCAAACTGCTCAACGGCCTGAACGAAATCGGCTTCACCGGCTTCACCTTCGCCGAAATCCCGCCCAGCACCGACCCCATACGGGTGATGAAGTATTACCGCTCGCTCTGGCTGGCGTATCAGGGGCTGCTGTGAGGGAAGTGGTAAGTGATTAGTAATTAGTGCTCAGTGGTCACCGGATCTCAGAACGTCCGCTTGTCCTCGTTCCTGACTGGCAGGCACGCCAAGCTCCCGCCACAATCCACCCGCGCGACCGCACTACCGACTAAGCACTAATTACTAATCACTCTCCCGCAATGGACATCAAACGCGCCGTCATCACCGCCGCCGGCAAGAGCCAGCGCACGCTCCCGCTTCAGTCCCTCGTGGACCGCGACGGCCAGACCAAGACCGCGCTGGCCATCATCATCGAGGAAGTCCTGGCCGCCGGCATCGAGGAGCTGTGCGTGGTGGTCTGCCCCGGCGATGAGAAGGCCTACCGCGCCGCAGCCGGCGAGCACGCGAAGCGACTTGAGTTCGTCGAGCAGAAGCAGCCGCTCGGCTACGGCCACGCGGTGTCGTGCGCCGCGAAGTTCGCCGGGAAGAAGCCGTTCCTCCTGCTCGTGGGCGACCACCTCTACGTCAGCGGCGAAGTGCGCCGGTGTGCGCAGCAGCTTGTCGAAGTCGCGGCGAAGGAGGATTGCGCCGTGTCTGCCGTGCAGGCCACTCACGAGAGCAAATTGCCCTACTACGGCGCGGTGGGCGGACGCCTCGTCGCCGCGCGCAAGGGCCTCTACGAAATCACCGAGGTCGCGGAAAAGCCCACGCCCACGGTCGCCGAGCAGCGGCTCATCGTCCCCGGCCTGCGCGCCGGCCACTACCTCTGCTTCTTCGGGATGCACGTCCTTACGCCGTCGGTTATGGCCTTGCTCGCCGAGGAAGTCGCCGCCGCCGGTGCGCGCGGTGGCGTCCATCTCTCCGCCACGCTGGCCAAGCTCGCGCGCAAGGAGCGCTACCTCGCCGCCGAGCTGACCGGCCGCCGCTACGACATCGGCGCGCACTACGGCCTGCTCACCGCCCAACTCGCCCTCGCCCTCAGCGGCAAGGACCGGGATGAAGTGCTGACGGGATTGGTGGAATTGCTCGCGCAGCGAGTGAAGTGATTTCCCGTCTAACTGCCCAAACTATGAAACAACACCTCCTCTCCATTGGTCTCCTCACCGTTGCCATTCTTCTCTCCGGCTGCGAAACCCGGTCCATCTCGGACTCAGGCTATCGCGGCAATCGCCACAATTACGGCGGGGGAAGCACGACCCAGCAGAACCGCGAACTGAACGAGCTTGATGTGCTTGGCATCCGTCCGACGGACAAGCCGACGGAGGACGAGATTCGCCAGGCCGCCGCCGCACGCGCCCGCCTCGAAGTCAGACGCGGCGCGCGCGTGATGCTGATTCAATCCGGCGCGCAATATCCCGATGCGCCGATGGTGTCCGAGGTGGAGAAATATTTCGCAGTCACGCCCTTTAGCGGAGTGCCGGCCCAGCTTGGCGTGGAAAAATCCAGCGACGAAGCGCTGTCAGCCCGGCTGCGATTGGCGGCGGCGCGCGGAGGTGTGGACGCCATCATCTGCTACTGGGGCATTCTGGAGTCCGGTCGCGTGGACCATGTGACCAAGACGGTTTCGTGGGTTCCGGTCGTGAGCTGGTTCACGCCCGACGAAACGCAGCAGATGCGCATCCGGCTCAAGGCGGCGGTCGTGGACGTGAAGTCCGGCAACTGGACGATGCTGACGCCGGCGGCGTTTGAGAATGAGGCCCTGAGCACGCGCCAGTCGCGGGAGAAGTCCGACCAGCAGCAGGTCGCGAAGCTCAAGGCCAAGGGCTACGCTGCGCTCGCCCAGGACTTGGTTCGGTCACTGAGCAACTGAGTCGTGTCATGCTCGTTGACCTCATCACCTCCCGCAAAGCCGCCAAACGCAACGCCTCGCTCGACGCGCATTGCCGCGATCTGAACGCCACTCAGTTGCTCGCCGAGTGCGCCGAACTCGACGCCTTCCGCCGCCGTGCGGACAACCTCTACGAACGCGTCCGCGCCCTCTTCTTCCTCTACGCCATCCACCGCTTCCACCTCCCAGCAAAGCTCTCTTCCCCATCTTCGATCTCCAATCTCCAATCTCCGATCCCCTCGGGCTTAATCCCCTTCCCCGGCTACGAGCAGCTTCTCCACCGCCGGTTCGAGGAGGCGATTGGCACCTTCCTCGCCGCGCAATCAACGCACGGCCCGAGCGACGGCCTTTGCTCCGCGCTCGCGAACGCCTATCACCGCCTCGCCTTCCAGACGCTCGCGGACCAGGTGCGCCGCAGCGTGCGCAGCGTGCGCGGCAACCAGTGGATGTTCCGCGTCGGCCATCCCGCTGACCAACCGCTGCGCATCCGCCCCGAGCTGCTTCAACGCGCGGCGGACGGCACTTACCCGATTCTTCGCGAGCAGACGCCCGTGCGCATGGACCTCACGCACTCGGCGTGGAGCGACATCTTCTTCCTCGGCATGGATTTCCCCGAGGGCGCGAAGGTGCTCAACGTCTCCGTGGACCTCGGCATCCACGGTCGCGACACCGCACCCCGCCCGCCCGTGAGCGCGTGGCTCCGCGTGCTCGACGAACCGGTGTTGCGGCTGACTTCCGTGGACCTCGGCGCGACGGCGGACCTCACCGCGCTTTCCGACGTGTTCGACTTCGCGAAAGATTACCTCGGCCTGCTGAAGGCCGCAGTCATCGCGGCGGGCGTGGTGCCGCCGGGCATTGAAGGCAGCGGGCAAAGCCTCGCCGAACTGCTCGCGCGCATCGTCGGGGCGGGGCGCGGCTTGGAAGTGGTCTCCTGCGTGAACGACATCCCGAAAGGCTCGCGCCTCGCCGTCAGCACGAACCTGCTCGGCTCGCTCGTGAGCGTGCTGATGCGCGCGACGGGGCAGGCCGCGTCGCTCACCGGCGAGTTGCAGGAGAGCGAGCGCCGCATTGTGCTTGCCCGCGCGCTGCTGGGCGAGTGGCTCGGCGGCTCGGGTGGCGGCTGGCAGGACAGCGGCGGCGTCTGGCCCGGCATGAAGCTCATCGAGGGCGTCATCGCGGGCGACGGCGACCCCGAGTTCGGCATCTCGCGCGGCCGGCTCATGCCGCAGCATCGTATCCTCAATCTCGACGACGCCTCCGCCGAAACGCGCCGCAAGCTGCAAGACTCGCTCGTGCTCGTCCACGGCGGCATGGCGCAAAACGTCGGGCCGATTCTGGAGATGGTCACGGAGAAGTATCTCCTCCGCTGCGAAGCCGAGTGGCGCGGTCGCCAGGACGCGCTTCGCATCCTTGATGAAGTGCTCGTCGCGCTGAAGTCCGGCGACATCCGCGCGCTCGGCGCGGCCACCACGCGCAACTTCCGCGAGCCGATCCAAGCCATCATCCCGTGGGCTTCCACTGCGTTCACCGAGCAGCTCATCGAGCGCGTCGGTCGTGAGTTCGGCGACGATTTCTGGGGTTTCTGGATGCTCGGCGGCATGAGCGGCGGCGGCATGGGCTTCATCTTCGCCCCGCCCCGCAAGGCCGAGGGCCAGCGGCGCTTGCAGGAAATCATGTCCGCCACGAAGCGCGAGCTGCAGCACGCATTGCCCTTCGCGATGGAGCCGGTGGTTTTCGACTACGCCATCAACGAACGCGGCACCTGGGCGGACTTGCTCACCGCCGACACCGCGTTGATGCCCGCCGGTTATTACGCGCTCACAGTGCCGAAGCTGCTCCGCACCGACCGCCAGGAACTTCCCGCCGCGCGCCGCGCCGAGCTGGACAAGTTCGCCGCCGCCTGCCGCGCGAAGCCCGAGCTACGCGGCATGGTGCAGACGCTCTTTGACACAATGTTCCCGCGCCTCAAGGAGGAGAAAGCAGGTGCGCAGACGCTGGATGAACTTCTCGCGGCGAACGGCTTTGACCGCGAGGCCCACGAAGCCATCCGCGCCGACCTCAAAGGCGGTCGCATCGGCCTCGCGCAAAACCGCCTGCCGGCCAACACGGTCATCGAGGACGTGCGCGCTGAGGATGTGACCCATGCGTCGCATGGCACTCATAAGTCCTTTAGGTCTTCTGCCGAGCGCGGCCTGACTGCCCTCCGCAATGGCGAAGCCGCCGTGGTGACGCTCTCTGCCGGGGCCGCGAGCCGCTGGACCCAAGGCGCGGGCGTGGTGAAATCGCTGCACCCATTCTGCAAGCTCGACGGCCGCCACCGCACGTTCCTCGAAGTCCACCTCGCCAAGTCGCGGAAGATTTCGAGGCTCGCGGGCAAGTCCGTGCCGCACATCTTCACCACGAGCTACCTCACCCACGGCCCGCTCACTGAGTTCCTCGCGACGCATCAAAACTACGGCTACGAGGGGCCTTTGCTCCTGAGTCGCGGCGCGAGCGTCGGGCTGCGGCTCGTGCCAACCGCGCGCGACCTGCGCTTCGCGTGGGAGGAGATGCCGCAGCAGGTGCTCGACGAGCAGCAGCAGAAGGTCCGTGACTCCCTCCGCGCCGCGCTGCTGCGCTGGGCCGAGTCCGGCGGCGAAGCCACGGACTACCGCGACAACCTCGCGCTCCAGTGCCTGCACCCGGTCGGCCACTTCTACGAGGTTCCGAACCTCCTCCGCAACGGCACCCTCGCCGCGCTGCTCCGCGAGCGTCCGCAGCTCAAGACCCTGCTGCTCCACAACATTGACACCACCGGCGCGAACCTCGACCCCGCGCTGCTCGGCCAGCACCTCGCGAGCGGCGCGACGTTGAGCTTCGAGGTCATCACGCGCCGGCTGGAGGACCGCGGCGGCGGCTTGGCGCGAGTGGACGGGCGCACGCGCTTGGTCGAAGGGCTTGCGATGCCGCACGAGGAACTGGAGTTCGGCCTCAGCTACTACAACACGCTGACCACGTGGATTGACGTGGACGGCTTCCTGCGCGCCTTGCACCTCTCTCGCGAAGACATCCTTGCTGCGGATGATGCCAAAATCACCGCTGCCATCCGCGCGCTCGCGGCGAAGGTGCCGACTTACGTCACGACGAAGGACGTGAAGAAACGCTGGGGCCACGGGCAGGAAGACGTCTTCCCCGTCGCGCAGTTCGAGAAGCTCTGGGGCGACCTCACCGCCCTGCCGGAGATTGATTCTCGCTTCCTCGTCGTGAGTCGCGCGCGCGGCCAGCAGCTCAAGGATCAAGCCCAGCTCGACGGCTGGCTCCGCGACGGCTCGGCAGCCCATGTCGAGAGCCTGTGCGCGTGGGAATGATTCACGGCGGGAAACCGATGGCCAGCTTCACCGCCGAGTATTCCGGGTGAATCTCTCCCTCGCGCGTGCGGATCACGAGGTCCGGTTCTGTCCAAGTCCGCCCCCGAAACCACTCGGGCAGATCCGTCGCCCGCATCAGGCCGAACAGCCCGATCAGCGGCGCTTCCCCCTCGCGGAACACCACGGGCCGCCGCCGCACGATGACCAGCCCAGCCTCGCGCGCCGCCGCCGTCACGCGTGCCAACTGCGCCGGCTCGAACGGAAACACGCAGGCGAAGAAGCCGCCGGGTGCAAGATGCTTGGCCGCTGTGGCGCAGTAGTCCGCCACTGTCCCGCGCAGCTCGAAGCGGCAGGCGAGCTTCTGCGGATGCTCGCTCTCCACCCCCGTGCCGGGCGGGAAATACGGCGGGCTGCCGGTGATGAGGTCGAACTGCTCTTCCGCGCGCAACACGTTTGCATCGCGAAAATCCCCCTCGCGGATCTCGTAGCGATCCTCGACGCCGTTGAAGCGCGCCGACTTCCGGGCCAGCGCCACGCTGGCCGCCTGCGCCTCCACCGTCACCAGCCGCGCGCCGGGCCAGCGCCACGCCACGATCATCCCCACCGTGCCGAGGCCGCTGCCGAGGTCCAGCGCCGTGTGCGCCGTGGGACACCAGCTCGTGCCATACCAGGCGGTCAGGATGTCGTCCGTCGAGAAGCGGTGCCCGTCGCGCAACTGGAACAGGCGGAAGTGCCCGCTGATGGCGTCCAGCGTCTCGTCCGGGGCGACGGTCACGCCGCTGGCCAGGCCCGGCGGCACCGGGCCGGGCTTGGCCCAGCCTTTGAAATGGGTTCCCGTTGCGCTTGCTGGTGAAAGCCCCTCAGTTCGTCCGACAACCATGCCGGGAAACCTAGAGGGCGCCGTCCGTCGGAGCAAGCCGCCTTGCAGAAACCTTGCAGAAACCTGTGCGACTATCGCCCGCTCAAGCGCAACGTCCTCCCCGACGAACTCGGCGCGACCGGCACCTTCCTCGCCAGCGACGGCGCGGCCGCCATCACCGGCCAGGTGCTCTACGTGGACTGTGGCTATCAGGTCATGGGCATGACCGACGCGCCGAAGCCCGCGTAGCCGCCGAGGTCAGGAGGCGGATTTCTTCTGGAGAGGAATCTTCGGCTTTGTGTCCTCTGCGCCCTTTCGCGGCGATTCCGCCTTGCCTCTAAGTTTGCAAACCCCGGCGCGGCGCGTAATGTCCCCGCATGGCCGAGCCGAAGAAAAAGCCGGTGCCCCGCGAGCAGTCCGCGCCCGCTGAACCTTCGCTGACTTCCACCCCGCTCGCCGACCTGCTTCCGCGCGAGCAGCTCGAACAGCTTTCCACCCTCCAGCTCGTGGACCTCATCACGAGCAAGCTCCCGCCGCGCCACGCCTCCATCTTCGACATGGTCTATCTCCGCGAGCGCGTCGCCGCCGTGGAGGAGATGAACGACCAGGCGCGCGCCGCGCTGGAGAAGATGGACGCCATCATTGAGAAGCTCCGCTCGCCCGCCTTCCGCATCGGCACTTTTCTCGTGGGCGTGGACCGCGACAAGGCCCACGTCTGCCTCGGCGGCACGGATTACGTCTGCCGCGTGGACCCGGCCATCCCGCTCGCCAGCCTGCAAGCCGGCCAGCGCGTGCTGTGCAACGAAGCTTTCGCCGTCGTGCAGGGCCTCGGCTTCGACCGCAACGGCCCCATCGTCCGCGTGGACGAGCTGCTCTCCGACGGCCGCCTCCGCATCGGCCAGGAAGCCGGCATCAACAACCTCGTCATCCAGCGCTCCGCCCTGCTCGCGAAGGAAAAGCTCAAGCCCGGCATGGACGTGCGGCTCGACGTGAACCACCGCGTCGCGCTCGAAGTCATCGGCGTCGGCAAGCGCGTCGAGCGCGCGCTGGAGACCGTCAGCGAACTCCCGTGGTCGGCCATCGGCGGACAGGACGAAGCCGTGCGCGCCATCCGCGACGCCATTGAGCTGCCCTTCCTCCACCGCGACCTCTTCAAGAAATTCGAGCACTCGGTGCCGAAGGGCTTTCTCCTCCACGGCCCGCCCGGCTGCGGCAAGACCCTGCTCGGCAAGGCCACTGCCTACAACCTCCGCCAGCAAATCAAGACGCAGACCGGCGTGGACCACCCGGAGTTTTTCCTGCACGTCAAAGGCCCGGAGATTCTCAACATGTGGGTGGGCGAGAGCGAACGACAGGTGCGCGACCTCTTCGCCCAGTGCCGCGAGCGCGCGAAGGACGGCGCGCTGGCGTTCCTGTTCATCGACGAGGCCGAGAGCATCCTCGGCACACGCCGCGGCGGGCGCTTCAACAGCATCCTCAGCACGCTGGTGCCGATGTTCTGCACCGAGATGGACGGCATCGAGCCGCTCACCAACGTCGTCGTCATCCTCGCCTCGAACCGCGCGGACCTGATTGACCCGGCCATCCTGCGGCCCGGACGCATTGACCGCAAAATTCGCGTCCGCCGCCCGGACCAGGCCGGCGCGCAGGCCATCTACGAGATTTACCTGCGCGAAACCCTCCCGCTCGCCGAGCCGAAGGCCGAACTCGCCCGCGCCGTGACGGAGGCACACTTCGCCCGCACGCCGGACAACGAATTCCTCGAAGTGAACTTCCGCAGCGGCCGTCGCGAGATGCTCTGTCGCGGCGACCTTGCCAGCGGCGCCATCATCGCCGCCGTGGTCGAGCGCGCGAAGTCCCTCGCCATCCGCCGCGCCATCGAGACCAAGGCCGACACGCAACTCACCCGCGCCGACCTCCTCACCGCCCTCCGCCTCGAACACGAGGAGAACGACCTCTTCCCCGCCACCGACCTGACCGAAGACTGGCTCAAGCTCACCGACTTCGACCCGGAGAACGTGGTGAAACTCGGCCCGGTGCGCGCGAGGAAGGGGGAGCGGAGCGGAGTTGTCTAGTAGCGCGACATTCCAATGTCGCGACTGTCCCCAGGCCCTCGTATCCGCCCTAAAAACTTGCTCCAAACAGGAACAATTCCTTGACATGGCAACAAGCCGGTTGTTACACAGTTTGACGCTCGCCATGAAGGATTCGCAGAAAACACCTTCCGCTCTTCCGCTCTTCCGCTCTTCCGCTCTTCCGCTCTTCCGCTCTTCCGCTCTTCCGCTCTGCAGCCGGAGCCTTCCCCACGGTAGGGCCGACCTGCGGTCAGCCCCGCCCTTCCATTCAGATTTCCGTGGACGCGCACAACGCTTCCCGAGTGTCCGACTGCTCCTCCGCGCCACTCTCAAACCCGTCCGCCGTGCCCGGACACACCTGCGGCGAAGCCAAAAAGTCAATCCCCCTGCCCGGACGACTTTTCGCGCTCGCCGCCAAGTCATCCCCCGTGCCCGGACACCTTTTTGCGGAACCAGCCAGACCATCCGCCCACCCCGGACGCCCTTTTTATTCGCTGGGAAACCAATCCTGGCATCCCGGATGCCATTTTTGCTCCCCGAAAACCCACCCGGGCACGCCGGACGCCTTTTTTTCCTTCGCAAAGGGTCATCCTGCGACGCCGAACCAACTAGAATCCAGCCACTTATGCCAAGCACCGCCTCGACCCCATCCTTCTTTCCCTATCTCCCATCTCCTATCTCCTAGACCCTAGATTTTATGGCCAACAACAGCATCCCCGAAGGTTACGACTCCGTCATCCAGCTCCTTGAAGACGCCGCCGATGGGGCGCAGACCCACGGTGCCGCCGTCGGTCTGGTGCATAACAACGAGACCAAGATCCGCCTCGACCTCACCGCCCTGATTGGCACCCCGGCCGGGCCGAACAACACCCCGCCCGCCGTCCCCGGCCTCACGGCCCTGTGGAACACCGCGAAGACCAACAAGAGCAGCAAGACCGCCGCCCTGCGCACCGCCCAGAGCAACGGCCGCTTCCTCGCCCGCACCTGCATCCGTTCGCTCATGCCCGTCCTCGGCGAGGACTGGCACACTGCGTGGAACGACGCCGGGTTCACCGGCGGCTCCCTTGCCGTGCCCACCAACCCGCTGCCCATGCTCCAGCAGCTCCGCGCCTACTACGCCGCCAACCCGACCCGCGAGACCGCGAACGTCAACGGCATCGCCTGCACCGCCGCCGCTTGTGAAGCCGCCGCGCAGGCCGTGAGCACCGCGCAGAGCAACAGCAACCAAAGCAACACCGACGCCGGCATCGCCCACGGCAATTTCCTCAACGGCCTCAAAGCCGCCCGCACCCGCCTCACCAACCTCCGCGACGAACTCAGCCAGCTCATGGGCGACAATGACGAGCGCTGGTATGCCTTCGGTTTCGAGAAGCCCTCCGACTCCGCCAGCCCCGAGACCCCGGAGAACCTCGTGATAACCCAAGGCGCACCCGGCAGCCGCACCGTCCTCTGCGATTGGGACGACGCCCGCCGCGCCGACAACTACCGCCTCCGCGCCGTGCTGAAAGTAGGCGGCACCCAAGTCTTCAGCGAACTGGTCGCCGATAGCGAGGGCATCATCACCCTCCCCGCCCAGCCCGCCGGCACCGAACTGGACATCACCGTCACCGGCCACAACGCCGTCGGCGAAAGCGCCCCCACCGCCGCCGTGACCGGTGTGCTGCCATAAGGCCGCGATGCAAACCAACGCTCTAATCCAAGCCAGCGCCGCCCGTGCCGACTGTGGTCAACGGAGTCGCGCCAGCGTCTTGGACTGCGGTAGTCCTCTACCGCTTTGGAATGGCGGACGCACCCGAAGGCGGCAGAGGCCTGCCGCACTCCAAAACCTCGCGGAGTCCCGCTGCCCCATGCCAGGTAGGGCGGGGTGTCCTCACCCCGCCGCCCTTGTGGCACACGAACGCGCAACGCGGCGCACTGGGGACAGACGCGCCCTACCTCGCTCGCCGAATCCGCAGGTTCACAGACAGCCGACGCTTTCCCCAATTGACTCCGCAACAACTTCGACAACCATGAAACAGTTCACAAAAGGAAGAATGTGCTTATGAAGACTTCACTCTGGATGATGGTGGTATTTGTTTTTATCGCCGTCGGAGCAACGCTCCATGGGCAGGGCTTTCAGGGCTTTTCTAAAGCAGGACTGGAACAAAAGCGGCAGCAAATAGAACGCAGCGAAAAAGCTGCGGCTGATTTGAACAAACGAGCTGTGGAAGAGTGGAAACGCCAACAGGAGTTTCAGAAACAGCAAGAGCAACAGCGTCAAATACGCGAGCAACAGCGCCAGATGCAGGAGCGGCACAATGCGGCGAGGCAACAGGAAGCGGATCGCCTGCGGCAGATGCTGAGTCCCTCCCTGCAACCGCAGAACAACCCCGCCGTCAAACCGGTTGACCGGGGAAATGAATTCCATCCCATCCCTGCAAACCCCGCCCCTGCTCGCAACCCGCTTCCCACGGACCGGCGCTCCAATGATGATTCAGCGGCGGAAATCATCCGCCTGCAAGACGAGGCTGCCCGCCGTGAGCGCGCCGCCCGGCTCCGCGCGGAGGCCGAAGGTTCCGCGAAAGCGCAGGCGGAAGCCGCCGCTCGCCGCGCGGTGGAGGACGCCCGCCAAGCCCAGGCAAACTCGGCGCTGGTTGCGCTCGAAGGCGGCGGCGTGGATTCAGCCCTGGCCGCGCTCCGCACTTCGGTGGACGCACCCAGCTCCAGCGGCTATGCCGCCAGCGCGTTGAAGGACGGCTTCGACCTGACTCCTGCGAAACCAGCGGCTCCACCGGCTCGAGTCAGTGCGGTTGTTGAACCACTGAAGACAGTCGCCAACGTCAAAAACTTGGTGGACGCCACCCAAGACCTGTTCGGAGCCTTGGTGGATGACTCGCGGGACGCCGCCGCAGTTCGCGCCGCCGCCATGAAGGCGACTGTGCAAGACGCCGCCTCCCGGCTTAACCTCGCCGACCAGTTGTTTGACTCCCTCGACAACATGGTGAAGTCCAGCGTGCGGGGTGACACCGCCGGAGCCGCTCAGGCGGGGAAGCGGCTGGACAAGGCCACGGGAAACTATGCGGACGGCGCGTCTGCGCGCGCACTTGAGGTCATGCCCAGCAAACTCCCCGGAGCCGCCAAGGATTTCAAAGATGCCCTCGATAACCTGTTCAAATGAGTTCGGCCATGCGTAGCGCTCACACTGGTTTTCCACGGTTCAGCCGCCTGCTCTGCACCTCCCTGCTGCTCGTCGGCCTGTGTGCGTTTGCCGCGCGCGGCGCAGATGCGCCAGCCACGGACCCGGCCCTGCTGCGGAAGCAAAACGCCTTGCGCTTGATTTGGAAGGAGGGTGAAGAGGCGGCGGCTGACAGCCCGGCCCGGGCCAAGCTCCGCGAAGAGTTCCTTACGGAGAGCGCGGCCTTCGTGAAGACGTATCCTTCCAGCGCGCCGATCTGGACATTGCGGGCCGCCGCCGCGCTGGAGCTCAAGCGCCCGCGCGAGGCCTGGGAGGCCGGCCGGAAGATGATTGAGCTGGGTCTGGACAAGAGTGAAAACGCGCTCATTCAGGACACGCTGACACGCTTGGAGCGGC
>Ga0172367_10005767_pt1 | contig 14844 bp, 11 predicted proteins | sample Lak10m_FD_114542 | JGI IMG/M metagenome (GOLD analysis project Ga0172367, IMG submission 114542) | Freshwater microbial communities from Kabuno Bay, South-Kivu, Congo - kab_022012_10m | ecosystem: Environmental > Aquatic > Freshwater > Lake | place: Democratic Republic of the Congo: South-Kivu... | reverse complement strand
TATCTTATGTTTCCGCTATGTTCAATGTACTTCAAAATTTGTTTCATTCGATTCATCCCGATGCCGACCCTTACAAGATGAGCATCGCCGAGTTTTCGCTCTAAAACTAGCACCATAGGTTACGTAGGTTCGTCCAATTTTGCAGGTTGGCACATTGCCAAAGCGCAGGAAGCAGCAAAAGCGCGTCACTTTATGGGGTTGACCAGTGAGCAAAGCCTCTATAGCCTCAATGACCGCATGATCGAACTGGAGGTCATCCCCGCTTGCAAAGATTATGGACTGGGTCTCATCCCGTGGAGTCCCCTGTCCGGCGGATTACTTGGCGGCGTATTGCAAAAGATCAAGGATGGCCGTCGGGCATCTGGTGATATGAAAAAGACAATCAAGGAAAAAGGCGCGGCCATTAAAGCCTGGGAAAAATTCTGCAAAGACTTAGGCGAACAACCTGCAGATGTGGCATTGGCATGGCTATTGGCAAACCCCGTAGTGACTGCCCCCATCATAGGTCCACGCACCATGGACCAATTGACAGGTTCCCTGCGTGCATTCAAGATCAAGCTCAGCAAAGATTCAATGAAGCAGATTGACGCCATTTGGCCTGGCCCGGGTGGAGAAGCACCTGAAGCTTACGCTTGGTAAAAGATAACTCCTGAGAGGTTAATCTCTCAGGAGTTATCTTTTGGTTTTGCAACAGAAATGCATCTCGTTCTGAAATAAAAAAGACTCCCTCGGGTTGGGAGTCTGCGTGCTTTGCTTTTTCAGTCGGGGTGGAGAGATTTGAACTCTCGACCTCACGGACCCGAACCATAAGGACTAAATTGGCACATTAGACCTCACGGAAGGGTCGTTTTTCGTAGCCGTGAGGTCAGGCAAATAGTCGAGCCGTGAGGGCTACACTAGCTATTTTTTGCTCTTCTTTGGGCGGAATATTGAATTCCGAGTAAGCGAAGTATATCGTAAAATTTTCGGGCTCTACAGTAAAGAATTCAATGAAATTATTGGCGTCAATCACCTGTGTTGCCGTTAATCGTTTTAATATTCACAGATATGATACACGGGGTTGCTTTTCTGTCACTACATAAAAATAATTTCCTCAAAATTCAGGTACATTTAACACACCTTAATCCCCAAAGCGGCCATAAATTTCTTATCTTAAACTGAGCATCAGTAAGTGGTAAATAATAAACAAATGGACTTAATAAAAAGAACATCAGCACAGCAAGAATAGCAACGCTAACCAATATAACATTGAGAGATCTTTCTGTTTTTGTTTCAAAAATAACAAACACCAAAGAAAATATAATCAAGCCTAATAGCATTCCAGGGAGGTAATGATATAAGTACATTACTCGGCGAATAAACCAAAAAGGAATTATATAAGACCAATACAAGATAACAAACACATTAAGATATACTTTAAAGGGGCTTTCAGTAAGGTAATTAAAAAAATAGTTAGTGACTACAATTGAAGTTCCTAGAAGTACCCCTACTAGGGAAATTCCCCAAGTTATTATATTAGGAACTAAATAACTATATCGATAAACCATTCCATCTTGAGTTTCCCAACGATACCTTATTGCTTTACCACCTAAAACCCATTGATACCAGGGACTCCCTATTTCCTCTAAACTTCCTGCTTTCAATGAAGGAACACCTTTATTATATTGAATATGATATCGTATTGAATCAAAAAGGCGGACACTAAAATTTGAAAAATAAGCAAGACCTGAATTTTCACCGGACAAAGTATTCAAATGTTCCTGCGACGCATTATAAGTTTTACTAGAGACTACTTCTTTTGAAATAAAAAAATGGAGGCCCCAAAAACTAAGGAATGTCATCACAAAAACAAACGAAACTACGATAACTGGCATGACAACCTGCCTCAAGCGTCTTCTTACTAGCTCCTTCATTACCCAAAGGAAAAAAGGCATCGCAACAACTAGTCCTGTGTACTTAACACTAAACGCGCATCCTGCAAAAAAAGCATACAAGATTAATAGCCAGTATTCCCTCTTACCATAAAACTTCTCATAAAAAAAACATAATAAACTTAAAAGGATAAAAAACAGCAAAAACACATCTAGCATTGCTATTCTAGCTTGCATTAAAAATGCTGTATCAAATAAGAGTAAAAGGGAGATAAAAAAAGAAAGTTTATAACTACCAGTTAATAAGCGAACCAGAAAATAGACAAGCAAGGGAACAAAAGCCCCAAAAAACGCTGGAGCCAATCTATATCCTAAAATATCAAGATATGATGGCCACGTCTTATCAATCTTTTCTATTTCAACAAAATTATTAGTAATATTTCCTTCTTCGTAGAAGTAATAACCTGCAGCTATCAAGAGTTTTCCCAATGGGGGGTGATTCTCCTGAAAAAAGACCCCATTCAAGTATTTCTGTGCAGAAGGAATATGATATGTTTCATCAAAAACCACAGCCTGTGGCACACTCAAATGATAGGCTATCAATATTATTGACAAAATAAACACAAGCAGGCCTAGCAGAAAGCTTAAAGGTATTCTATTTTTTAATGCGAGAATGAAAGTGAACATTTATAAACACCTTGACGCTGGCTAAGTATGTTAACAAGAACAGTTTTTCGTAACCCTTTCACTAAACCATGCCAAGTTACTTATCCAACACAATGATGGATTTTTTAGGTTATATTTTCGGAGTAATACGTTTTTTAAATTCAAAGTCAAATGCAAATTTATGGGACGGGAACATCACTTGAGGAGCTGCTCTCACTTGAGGAGCTACCACTATCACTTGAGGAGCTGCCGCTATCACTTGAGGAGCTGCCGCTATCACTTGAGGAGCTGCCACTATCACTTGACGAACTGCTCTCACTCGATGAACTACTTGAACTTGAAGAGCTACTTGAGCTTGAGGAACTACTTGAACTTGAAGAGCTACTCGAGCTTGAGGAACTGCTCGAACTTGAAGGGTTTATTCCTTGATTCTCGCCATTCCCCTCCCCACCAGAAGTAGATGACCCAGTTCCTGGTTTGGATGTAGGTGTTGGAGTAGGCACTATTGCCACGCCAAACAAACAATTGTTACACCTCTCGTTCAACGCCCACATTTCTTCATACTCCATTTGAATTGGATCATTTGGTTGTCCTAATAATGGAGAGTAAAGTCGTTTATACCCAACTTGAATCTTAAATACATCTTTTCCGCCACCTGGATCTAGCCGACAGTCGCCTTCGAAACAATATATCCAAATTTCACTCCCATCTGTTTCAACAATCATCCGGCTTCCTTCAACTGAAGCAAAGACATCTTTCCACTGCGTAAACCAAACAACAGTCTTACTGCTACCAGGCTGCACATACAAAGCCCCAGTTGTAAGTATAGGTTTCATATGCATTACATCAAAATCCACAATCCCTGTACTGCCACCCATCCAATACATCACACCAGCTGTTGTACCCAAAAAGCTCTGCTCTCCAACTACGATTCGAACCCCATCCCCTGCAGATGTGATTTGTGTGCTAGGCGTAACCTCTTGACCTAACGCAACACTCGATAAAGCACCGGCATAATCTACACGAGCTTTGCCAGGGTCAACCGGCTGCGTCGGTGTCACAGTAGGCATTGAAGTATTAGTTAAGATTACGGTAATTGTTGTTGGCTTTATTCCTAATTGATAACCCAAAACGACAATTACTAACACTGCAATCACACCAAAAGCAACTGCTCCTATACGCCTAAATGTTTGACTTCGTTTTGCCGATTCCGTCCGAGCTTTCATACCCGCAAGAATAGATGGAGTTAGATATTGAATTGTCACCGCTGAAACATTATCATCCGGGCGACGTCCTAGTGCAGCACTAACCATTTTTACCGCTGCTGTATTTGCGTCATATTCGGTTCGCAACGCCTCTACAATTTCTCCATCCGTGGCATACCTTGTGCCCATCGGGTCGTTTTTGATCAAGCCATCAGAACAAAGCATGATCGCGTCACCAGCTTTGAGTGGAAGGCCATTCAATCCGAGTCTCAAAGCTTGATCTACACCCCCATCCTCACCATTTAAATAAAAACCCAAATCAACATAAACTTCTTCTTTTCTACCTATCGCATTTACCAGTACAACTGCATCATCGCTGTTCGGATCAACGCCACCATAAATATTATAGTAACTGTGATCTCTCGTTAATTGCATCATTTTCCCCTTATCACCACCCTGCACCCAATACGCCCTGCTATCCCCAACATTACCGATAAAGCAACGATCCTTGTAAATCACAGCCACCGTCAAGGTCGTCAGGCCGTCCGAGTCGTTATTTTGATTCTCATCATAAACAGACCGGTTTGCAGATTGAATAGCACGATCGATCATATCCGTCACGTTATCGTCTTGAGTGCGTTCAATCACCTGGACCACAGTGTCAATCGCAAGCTGAGCACCGCGTTCTCCAGCATCTGCACTGCCCACTCCATCAGCTACTATTCCTACAATAAATGATATTCCACCTACAGAATTTATCTCACCCTTAAATACACGGTCTTCATGCTTACGCCGAGGGTCACCAACTTTTGTATCTCCACCTAAGATATATCTGCCGTAAATAGCGTCTTTGATCATTTTTTGGTCTCCTAAAATGTCGTATTCTCAACTTATCAAAATACGAGGCGGAAGAAATTTCTCTTCCAGAGCATAGATTATTTGGCTGATATTAGGACGGCGATTTGCATCTCTATTTAGCATTGATCGAATAAAGGCGACCAAAATATGAGTGCGTTCATCTCCCAATGGCAAATCAAGATCTAGCTGCTCACGAATTATTGTGGTTCTAATTTTATCCCTATTACCCTTGAATAATAATTTTCCTGTCAGGATTTCATACAACACTACGCCTAGGCTCCAGACATCCGAAGCGTATACATTCTCCGGCTCCATATCATCGGTATCACCCATTGACATACCACGGAGAATTCTTTCTGGTGATGCATATTCAAGCGTATAGCTATCATCAATTATTGCACGCCGTTCTTCTCCGCTTGTTGCAAGAGCAAAATCAACCAAAACAGGCTCCGGAAAGCTATCCAGCGATATTGGGGAACGAAAAACAATATTGTCAGGTTTGATATCTCTATGAGCAAAACCTTTTTGGTGCATGAATGCTAGTGGGAGAAGAATGTGATAAAAAAGTTCTATCTTCCAATCAAGGGGGAATTTCTGAATTGCATTAAGATTTTGCATCAACGAATCGCCTCGAAGATATTCCATTACCATATACCAAGGCTGAGCTGTAACGCCTAGCGCTTTTACCGCATATTCTGGTTTTCGATCTTTCAAAGGAATAGGCAAAAGGCGTACAATACCAGAATGTCGCCAATCCCATTTTTGCAATAAATCAGCCTCCCACTGCAATAATGTGTCTTCATGGGAGGGTGCATTAGAATCAGTATTCGCTATCTTAATGGCTACTTTATGCTTTGTTCCCTCGACACAAGCCAAATAAACAGTAGCCATCCCCCCTCGATTAGATAACGTTCTTTCAATCACAAAGCCATCCAATCGAGTCCCCTTTCCTAATTCACTCTTCATTACAATTCCTTTCTGCAACCAATGCTCATCTCAAAAGTATAGAAAACAATCAACGAACAACCGATTACTTTTTCTCATTTATTTTCAACACTACTATCTATCTCTATACTCATTGAAAATATCGTCATCCTGCCCTTGCATCTGAGTTTTTTTACTTGACTTATTAACTGGCATGGTATCGCCACCTACTTCCGTTGTTCTAGAGCTAGATTCAGTTTTTCGAGTAGCAGCTTGCGATGAAATAAGCAAGGTAAATTCAAAAACAACAGGTTGCTGTGCAGGATATCCCAGTCTCACTACCTGCCCACTACTTAATGGATAAGGTTCATTAAACGAAATCGGGGAGTCATTAACAAATGTTTCACTACGACTTGTAGATAATGCCACAATTCGCCAAGACTGATTGACCCGTTCGATTCGAGCGTGTAAACCACTTATTGATGAATTTACATCAGTTCCATAGAAAGTCATATCAGCTTTTTGCGGATCACGGCCTAATTTCACTGATTCAGTGTATATCTTCAATTCCTGATTTAGCATATTCTGCGGGCCTTCAATAATTCGTAAACTTGCCAATGGCTTTCCACGAGCAGCGCCCACCAGAGTCTTTCGTACATTTTGAACAACTGACGTGATTCTTTGACCAACAGCCGAATTTTTTATCCTTCGCCACATCAATGCCAAAGCAACAAGCAGCACTAAAATAATCCCTAAAGCAACATACAGGTAATATCTTTGCACAATTTTAATCAAGGGGACATGACTGATAACAATAGCTGGCGTCTCAGGACTCACCGACACATTACCCAACTCATCTACAATTTCGGCCTTTAGAGATAGATCAGTCTGCTTAGCATCACCAATATTTCCAAATGCCCATTTAAATTTATATGTATCGCCAGTTGATGAGATAATCTCAACCGGAATACGCAATTCTGCCTTGCCTGCCTGATTGACAATTAAGGCTAATGTCTCAACTTTACGCGGAAACTGATCGGGGAAAGTGACTTGAAGTGTAGCTTCTACATCCTTGATATCATATATATATCCAATATCGGCAACCTCTATCGCAGTTCGTTCTATGATGGAAGGAATCGCCACGGTAACTTGGGGAGGTAACATATTAAGTGTGTAGACATTATCCCCTTGGGCGGCATAATTTACTCCCTGATAAACAAAAGAAATCGCACGTTGTCCGCTATCCCCAGAAACAGACCGATATTTCACCTCATAAGATTGGCGGTAAGAAGACAATGTGCTTAAAAATGGTGACACATCCTCATTCGCGGCAGAAACATATTTGCCCCCGGATTGTTCTGCGAAATTACGATATGAATCCTCAAGTCTCATCCCGCCATTTTCGGTAGGAATATGAAAAACAATAATCTTGGTGTTGGCGAGTAACGCCCTTTCAGAATATTCAAGAAAATTATTTTCTGAAATTGTGTCATCTCCCAAAAGCAGAAATATAAACTTCTGCTTTTGGCATTTGGCTTTATCTGTTTCAATGTCACTCAAGACACCTCGAATTGCAGCATCCATCACCCGGAAGCCGGAAACTCGATCCGTAGGGTAATCCATAATAACCTGAGTTAATGGAATACCTAGACTTGGTGTAAAGTATCGCACCAATGAATTTCCATCATCATTGTAAATATATACTTGATCTTTACCCTGATCATAATATCTTAAAAAAGAAGTTAGAATATTCTTTGCAATCGCTTGATCAGTTCGATTCCCTTTATTGACAATAATATGGAAATCAATTCCAAGCCCTGACGAATTGATCTGCATTCCATCCTGCAATTGCACAGGAGATTGCCCATTCTCTGAAATACGTATATCTTTTGCTTCCAAATTATTAATCGGATTCAAGCCTTGGTCAAATGCACGAAAAACGATATCAACATCCGGAAAAGACCCAGCACTGGGGGTTTCTGCAACACAAAAGTTATATGCTGCATTAGCATCCTGACGTGGCAATTTTTCCGCAGCCAACCCCGAAGTTGCTATTGAAAAAGATAAAACAAAAATAAATACATACACAGATATTTTAACCAGGTAGTTTCGATAATTCATTTCATTTACCTCCATTAACCAATTACTACTTTGGTTTTTATTCTTAAGTAAGGTTCTTCCGGTGAATTTCCAATATTGATTGTATTATCACCTACATCTAATTCATCACCATGTTTAAGCCTAATTCCATCAACAAATACTGTAGTACGCGCCTTTGCTTCAAGAATCACCTTCCACTTTCCATTATCTTCCTTGAACTTTACCAAAGACCTCGAAACTTTTCTTTCAAATTCTCCAAGATAAGACGTCAAGTCTAAGTTTGGGAAAACACTATCAGCCACATCCTCCCTACCAATAGAATAACCCTGTTCTTTAACTTCAAATATGTCTCCACCAACATCTAACAAAAGCTTGGTAGCGACAGTACTTGATTTAATAAAAATCAAATAGTGACCGGTCTTTATGTCCAAAGCGTCTAGAGAAATAGTCTTAGCATCACCTTGCCTATCGTTCTCATCCTGGCTAAACAACTTCTCCAGATCCAACTCAGGTTGAAGAAGCTGATATGCAATCAAAACCTTATACTCATTTGGATTGGCATTCGCGCCTTCTATGTCTCTAAGTACTCGAGCAATTAGAGAAGATGCTGGAGCTTGCGAATCCCCTTTACGTATCGCAAACTTATCATCAATAGTTCTAACCAAAAGACTAATATCACTCATCTATTTACCTTTCTTTTTTTGCGCCTCGTTTTGTTGTTGCTGCTTATATAATTCAAGTGCTTTATCCAAATCAATTAAGCTACCATGCCGCGACACTGAAGATGATCTACTTCTATCAGGATTAGCCACAGGTTCGGTACTACTACGAACAACCTCAATTTTTTCAGGTTTGGCAATTCTTTGCCAACTCGCCTTTTTATATTTATTCCACTCAGTAAGCACCAACGTGCAACTTTTATCATCAGGAGCTGCAAACTGAACAAGCTTTGCAGTGGAACGATCGAATACATATCCGCGCCCTTCCTTGAACTCTTCACTTCGCATGGATTGCGTTGGGCGCCCACCCAAATCCTCATATATTTCTACGCCACCAAGAGATATCCCATTTCTAGATAGTCGAAATTGTTTCATAAGGGGATCAGTAGACCGAGTTACGTTTTCAGGCAACACTGACACCAAAAGGTGAAAACCTAAATCAGAATCCTGTCTAACATGCTTCCCCAATCGCGCCAAAATCTCATCATTTATGAACGCCTCACACATTAGATCATAATCATCTATCACAATAAATATCTGTGGCAACTTGTGCAATTCATCTTTATGGGCGCGTCTGTATTCCAATTCTGTCTGAAGGTTTGCAATAGTTTCAATAAAGCCCTCTTCTTCGACTACCTTGCTAATCACATGAGGAAGCAGACTTAATTGCTCCAAACTGTTTGAGCTGTCAATAAGCACAAAATTAACCTCGCTTGGCGAGTAATTGTGAGATAATCCCAAAACCACAGTTCGGAGTAAGCTGGTTCGTCCAGACTGCGGTGCCCCCCCTATCAACAAATGGGGAAATTTTTTCCAATCAAACCAGTAAGACGATAAATTATCCCCATCCACCCCAAGTAATCCAAGTAATAAACCCTCTGGCTTAATTTTATCAACCAACAATTCGATTAATGGTGTATGCACTGGCAATATCTGAATCGAGAGAGGCTTACTTTTATCTTTCCTAGCAGACGTCATTTCCTCTTTCAAAGCAATCCACTCAGCTTTTGAGGGGGGCATACCAATTTGGCAACGCATAGGTGGGGTGTCAACATTTACAAAGCATCTACCCTTGGGGAGAGTCCCAAAATCCAAAGAGTCAGGACGTCCCACCAATAACATGTACTCACTATGATCAATCAGGTCAAAAGCAATTCGATGTTGAATCAAGTTCGTCAGGCGAGTTGGGATATCGGAGGACTGAAGTCCAGTAATAACAAAGTGAAGTCCATATATTCGTAATTTCAATAGTTTTTCGATGATGTCTAATTCATTATTGTACTCAAGCCCTCTCAAACTGCCGAAACCGTCAATAAACACACATATATAGGGAAATTGCTTTTCAGAATCTGATAATTCATTAAACTGCGCTAAGTCCTTAGCTCCTTTTTCACTAAAGACTGATTTTCTAAATTCCATTTCATTTTGCAAATACCTGAGTAATCTTCCAAATCTTTCTGAATCACTTCCATCTATGACAGAACCCACATGTGGCAATCCTTCAAGAATATCCAAGTCTTTCCCGGCAAAGCTTAAAATATAAAGGTGCATTTGCGCAGGGCTGTAGTGAGTCACAAGGCTGAAACAAAGAGATTGGAGAAAAGAGGTTTTCCCAGACTGAGGTCCTCCAATAGCCATTACATGACCACCTTTATCGAGGAAATTCAGATAATAAGGAGGTTGGGAGTGTGTTGCAAGAGAATCTAACAACCCAACAGGAACTTGGAATATAGAGTTTCCCATCTTCCTGCTTTTATCTTCAGAATTCTGCTTATTCTTCCATTTATCAACCCAGTCAGCCATCCACCATCTATTCCAATCGAATCCATCGTCAGAATGGTTACAGATAGATTGGATCTCTATTTCGACATCGAGGGGCGGTAACAATAATGGATTCATTTTTTTATGCGGCATTGTGCCGTAAAATAAAGTAATTTCTTCAACAAGAGCTTTGGTAATTGTCACAACATCTTCGGAAATCTGTTTCTCAATCTGATGCCCATCCTCAATCAAAATATCTTCCTCATACTCAACTCGATACAGATCATATTTTTGGTTTTCTGGAGATACAACCTTATGCTCTACTCCTACCCGAGCAACTTGAAATTGGCGTAAGGTACCTGCATCCCCAAGTTGAAAATAAGCTCTGCCAGGTAAATCTGGGGGTAAAAAGGCCGCATCAGAACGGCGTAACATATCACGGCTGTCATCGATCGTTTGAACACGTAAACAGATTCGAAAATTAAGATTTGCTCGCATTTCATCTTTTACAACATTTGCCGGTCTTTGGGTTGCCAGCACCAGATGAATGCCTAGAGATCGCCCAACACGTGCAATCTCATTCAGGCGATCCAAGAATTCAGGCATATCTGACGCCATCTGAGCAAATTCATCCACGATGACAAAAAGGTGAGGCAGCGGCTCCACACCTGGATCAAGTATCTCTTTGCGAGCCAGTAGGCGTTTGTGGTAATCAGTTATCTCTTTTAACTTTAGATCCCTTAATATATTTTGCCTGCGCAAATTTTCAGTATTCAATGCCTCAAGTGCCCGGCTCGCACTTAATTTATCCAAGTTAGAAATTAAGCCAACTGTATGAGGTAGTTTTTCAAAAACTCCAAATGTGCTTGCGCCCTTAAAATCTATAAACATAAAATTCAAGAAGTATGGATGATGCTCCAACGCAAGTGAACCAACTAGTGTCTGCAGAAGTTCACTTTTTCCTGAACCAGTAGTGCCTGCTATTAGGCCATGGGGTCCGTCATTATTTTCAGATAAGTTTACAATCAATGGATCTTTATAAGTTTCGCTCCCCAATCGCACTCGAAACGGTAGTAGCCCGTCTTCTGCTGGGACCCTCATCCAACGTTTAGCAATACCCAAATCTTCTACGGTATTTGCTTCATGCATTTGCATAAAGTTTACACGGGTTGGAATCTGGGAATTCCTTCCGACCGATCGAACCACGACTGGCAATAAACGATGGGATAAATTATCCATTTCGATAAATGCTAGCCGATCGGGTCTTCCATTTATTTTATATCCTTCTGCGCCCACAATTGAATAACCAAATTTCGCAGAAGCAGGCGCATCCCCAAATAAATTAAACACACTTCCGCACTCACTTGGAACGTCCTCCATTTTCTCGCACATAAAAATAGAGAAAATTCCCCAGTTTTTTCCAAGTTTCACAAAATCCCAAAACGTTGCCTCATCCCGAACCCCTGACTCATTATCAAACAATAAAACAGCATTGTTAGACAATCTAAATTCTGATACTTTGGATTGCTCGCTAGTCTGTCTGGCATTATCCAAAAGCTTAGATATTGAAGCAAGCAAAGCCTTTGAACGATTCTTCTTAAACGCCATAAAAGAAGGACGTCCACCAACATGATCCTCACTGGTATGAGGAAGCCATCTCATCCATCCCCAGGTTTGGTAATAAGCCTCCGAGGAAAATAAATATAAATGAACATCATCAGGCGAGTTTAAGATACTTAATTGCGCTATTAGTGCTCGCATTATTGGAGCAGTTAAACTGCGCGACCCTACCAACGCAAGGGATCCCACTTTTTGCAAGTCGACTGTTACAGGTACTTCTGGTATTTTTTTGTACTCTACATACATGCCAAATGCACGGCGGATTTCCGGACTATTGATATCTGGATCAGGGGGCTTAATGTTTATGGAAGAAGGAACTTCCCCAATACCAAGACGAAGAGCCAGAAAATCTGGGTCATCTTTCCTTCTTTCCCATACCGTAATCTCCATATCTTTTACACGCTGCAAAAGTTTATGAGGAGAACTAAACCTCTTAACTAAGAGCCTTTCTTGCAACTCACGGGCGGCAAGCAAGCGGGATTCTTTTTTATCCAATAATCTATGGTAATCTCGCAATTGCTTTATCCATCTTTGTTTTTGCTCGTATTTTTGTTCTCCGAAAGTAATGTAAGAAATGGCAAATGTAAATGCCGCTATAAATAACATCGGCAAAGCATATAACCAACCTAAACCGCCAGAGCCACGGCTAAAGACCAATGCATAAAATAACCCCATAACCAAAAAACTGCTCATAGGAAGAAGCGCCATGAGCAAATTACGAGCAGTTTCATCCGGTTTAACAGGAGGAGCAGGAATGTCTATTTCTACAGGATGAAGATTATCCTGTAAACGCGGCGGACGATTAAAAGAGCTGATATTATAAATTTTATCTGCCATATAGATTGGATAACCAAGAAATCAGCCAAAATTGACTAATTTAGAATGCAACAAAATTGGAACAGGTGGTGGTTAGAAAATCTTAACCACCACCTCAAAATACCCTCTAATGATGTGATCGATCGGCAGCTTCGAGTTTATTTGCCGCTTCACGGATCTCAGTTGCAAAGGAACGGACGATATCATCCCACTGTTGCATATTTTGTAAGGCCGAGTCAAACTCCTTGAAGAAAACCGAAGCAGTTTCACCAAGAAAGGTGGGGCGAAGGCGGCTAACGATCTGTTCAATCGAGGAAACTTCGCGCTGGACAATCGAAGCATTGTTGTCAATATTTGATGCTTTCTGGCGGAGTTCAGGCGGTGTAAGACGGATAGTGTATGTCATGTTTTTTCTCCTTGTATCGTTTTATGCGCGATCTGCTGCTTGGAACCGGGTGGCAGCTTCATCGAGATCTTTGGCAAAATGATCGATTAGGGGTTTGAACTGATAGATCTGTTCCCTGATCTTATTGTAGCGAGTCTGCAAAGCCTCTGCACGCATACCTTCAAAATTACCAGCAAGCGAACGCATATCAGTATCCACTGCGTCCAGTGCCGCTTGCATTCTTTTTGCATGGGCTCGCAAATCATTGGCAGCCTGCCTTAACTCCGGGGGTTTTACAAGAATTTCAGCCATATTTCACTCCTTTTCAAATATAGTAGATGAATGGTCAGCGGACTGGCCATGACACAATATGAGGCTCCTGCTGATCGGCTGCAAAAACAAACAAGGCTTTCGGAGATGTAATTCTCGGAACCTCAAATACAAACCAAAGTTTTATGGATTTTCCACTAGCAATACGGTCAAATTCTGAAGGCGGCTCATCAATAAAAAACAGACGGGACGAATAATTAGATGGTGCTGTAGGCTTATCATCTGCGAGCATCAAAGCAAGATCTGCCTCCGGCGGTTCATTACATATAGGTATGGTGCACTGAAAATTAATTAAAACCGCCACAAATCGAGCGCCATCTGCAGGCATCATAGGCCTGAAATTATCATCAAGAGTATCACCAAACGTCACTGGACGATCCAGCGTATCAACTGGATCAATGACATCTATAATCGACAGGGTTCCATTCCCGTATTGGGCGAATTGTTTTCCATCAAAAAATGTCTGTGCTGTTTGTGTCGCTTGTACGCTTTTTACTTGCCGATCGTATTCGCTTTCATAATTAATGTTGATAACAATACCGAATACACCTAGAAATAGCAATAAAACCCCACCGATAATCCACATGCGGAATTCGCGCATCTTCTCAATTCGTTTTTGGTAATTAGTTTGCAACCAGAACTTGTAATCAGGGGGCTCATCTAAATCCGCCTGAAATTTTATTTCTCTCTCTAAAAACTCGCTTGCAAGTTGAGAATAACGAGAATCACCTCCAGCTAATTTTCTTAATAAAAGGAGCCTTTCTTCGTCAGACAAAATCGAGTTGGCGCGCAACCACATCACATCAGGAGTTTCAACCTCATTTTGCAATAATCGCAAAACGCCATCCCGATCGCCATCAAGTAATGCTTGGTTTGCTTTTTCGAGAGTTTTATTCATAAAACACAACTTTCTAACGCCACCTTTAATATATTTACCACCACATCCTGTATTCGACAATTATGAGCAAAAATGCATATATTACAAGGTGCAAACGTCATCCAAATAGTGTGATTTTTATTTATACACTCTAGCATCTCTAATAGAACTCGACGACACAGTCACTTGTTTGCCTCCGTTTGGATCTGCGCAAATGTAATTTCCTTTTGCATCAACTCCCACAGCCAGCACAAAATGACCATCCTTGGGATTAATACTGGAATCAATATGCAATATCACCGGCGTGCCTGACGCAATACTTTTGCTGATATTGGGCAAGCCATGTTGGGTGGAATTTTCCGTGTAAATGGTAGACATGGAACCTTTTTTATCCAAAACATCATTTAAAAAGCCAGATTGCATATTGACTGGCATATTAGAACTGTCTTTAGGGTAGCCACCATGCGCCTCAACCCACTTGTCCACATCTACGGGGGTGATATCTTTCCCATTGGCGCGGGCGATCATGGAAATCACAGTCATCAAGCATCCATAATTCCGAAGCGTTTCGCCAGTGACGTTATTCATCTTTTCTCTACCGTACACGACTTGGGATCTCTGGCAGCCTAAAAAGGAAGACGGGTTGAAAGTCAATCGAATGTTTCAAAGTGTACTTTAGCCAATCGAGTCCCAAACGGAAGAGACTTTTATC
>Ga0172367_10005766_pt1 | contig 14844 bp, 14 predicted proteins | sample Lak10m_FD_114542 | JGI IMG/M metagenome (GOLD analysis project Ga0172367, IMG submission 114542) | Freshwater microbial communities from Kabuno Bay, South-Kivu, Congo - kab_022012_10m | ecosystem: Environmental > Aquatic > Freshwater > Lake | place: Democratic Republic of the Congo: South-Kivu... | reverse complement strand
TTCTAAAGTATTACTTAAAGTATCACAGGCATATCCAAATTGTTTATATGGTATTAATTGTTTAACACCTCTATAAAATAAAATAATATAATTATCACTAACAGTAGTAGCTTTATTATAAATATCATACGTATTAGCATAAATACTAAACTGACGACTTTCATTTAAATTAAAATATAACCAAAAATTATAAGTATATTCTGCACCTCCATTTTGATTAATAGAAGGATTTAAATCTAAATAATAAGGATTTAATTTATTAACAGTTTCAACTCTAATTCCACTTTTATCATAAGGATAAATTCCAGTAAATATTTTAGTTTCTTTTTTATTAGTATTAAATATATTAATAGATTTAATATATTCATTATCATAAATAGAATAAGCAATAAAAGCCATAAGTAATATTAAAAATATTGCTAATATTATCTGTATAATAGTGTTTAACATTTCTATTTAATTATATATATTATAATTTATAAATTGGACTTCTAATTCCATACATACCTAAACCTAATTTAGCCATTAAACCTCCAATTGGTCCAGAATAATAATCATCAAATATATCTTTTTGATTTAATTCATAATTATAAGTTGTAAATTTTGAAATAAGTCCAGAAAATCCATTTCCATTTGCAAGATCTGATGAATTTCCACCTACAGTTAAAATTCCACTAACATTTAAATCAATATTTCTAAAATCTTTTTTTACTATTCCACCTGTAATATATCTATCTACTTCATCACTACTAGTTGTATTAACTAAATCACCATCAATATATGCATAAATATAATTTTTATAAGAATTTGCATTACAAACAATAGCAACATGAACCCATCTTTGTAATGGAACATAAGGAATTGTTATTCCATATTTCATTATATCATCTAATTGACTTTCAGTTATACTTTGCCATTGTTGTGATGAAGTTGATGTACCTTTTAAACCAAATCTTATATATAAACGATTTTGATCTTTATCTAAAAAAATAAAAGGAGAATTACTATTTAAGTCATTATTCTTTTCATCTTTAGACATAGCAAGAACACGTTTATAATGCCCTTTATATTTATTCATATCATGAATATAAATCCAGAAACTATAACTTCTTCTTTCACCATTACCAGTAGGTTCATATTCAAATTTAATAATTTTTCTTTCAGTACCGATAACAGGAACTTTAGTATCTTCTGATACTTCTTTAATATTTAAAAATAATTTAGTTGTTATAATTCTATATAATCCCCAACCAACTAAAATACATATAATTGTAACACCAATTAAACCAATATAAAGATAATTATTAGAGAAATAATCACCATATTTAGCAGTAAGAGATGATGTAGTATTATTAAACATATTAGTTCCTGAATTAACAGCATCTGAAAAACTTGCAAAAGGATTAAGAGAACCACTACTACTCATATTATTTCTATATCTAATATAAATAAATAAATTTTCTATTATAAAATAATTATTATCATTAATGGTTTTTTAAGATAATTAATATAAAAATTTTTTATTAATAGTAGATAAATGATAATTACCAATTTGATTTAAAGGAAAAGTAGATTTATAAGAATTTTTATTATTTTTTTTTTGAAGAGATAAATAACTAAGCATTTTAGTAAAATTATTATTAAGAGATTCTTTTTTTTTTTTAAGTTGAAATTCATATAATCCAGATATAATAGAAATAAAGAATTCAATACCAATTTCATTATTATTGTGCATAAGAACATCAAAATAACAAAAATTTTTAATAAATTTTTTATAAAAATCTTCTTTATTTTTTTTAATACCTTTTCTATTATTAATAATTTCAGAAATAATATTTTCATGAAAATTTAGAGGAATAATCCATTGTTCTTTTAAAATAATTAATTTAAATTTATCTCTATCAAAAATATTACTATATAAATCATTAATATTAATAATATCATCAATTTTATTATATTCGGTATAAGTAATAATTTTAATAGCTTTTGAGAGATTATAATTAGTATCATTAATAATTTTAAGAGTTTGTTGAAAATTAATATTATTATTATAAGTTAATAATATTTTATGAAATTCATATTCATCTAAATTAGGAATAGGTATAATATTACATTTTTTTTTAATTTCACCAATTTTTTTAATTAAATCAGTATTTATAATACAAATAATAGGTATATGATTTAATTTATTAATATTAATATTAATAAAATTGAATAAACTAATATTAATAGTATTATCAATAGCCATAAGAATATCAAAATCATCAATAATAATAATTTTTTTTTGTGTATTATTAGTAAGAATTTGAATAAGAGAAGAAACGAAAGCTTTATGTAATAAATCAGTAAATTGAATAGAAGAAGAACAATTATGTGAATTAATATTAATAATAAAAAAATTAAGTTCTTTAGCAATTTTATTAATAATATATGTTTTACCAACACCTGAATAACCAGTAATAAATATACAAGAATTGAAAGATAATTTAGAATTAATAAAAGAAGATAAAATCCATTCTTTAATCATTAATATATAAATATAGAATAAATTTTAATCTTTAATTAGTAATAATAGTAATAAATAAGAATAATAAGATAAAACAGCAATAAAAGGATAAATAATATTAATATTAATATTAGAATTATTAAATAAAATAGTAGGTTTAAAAATAAATAACAATAAAATAATTAAAATATAAATTAAGATAGGTATTAGTATCATAATTAACTTTTATTCTATAAATTAAATATAATTTATAAATTATAGAATAAGTAATTTATGATAATCATTAAAATTATAATAATAATTTTTATAATAATTGGTTTTTTTATTGTAATAAGAAAACAAATTGAAAATTTTAATAATAATACATATATAAATTCAAATAAATATAATACAAATTTTAATAAAATATATTCTTGTCTTCCTTATGATATTAAAGTTAAAAATGAAAATTCATTAATGTATGATTATGGAAATGATGAATTAAATGATAAATTTAGTATTATATTTAATTTAAATAATCCAGAAAAACAAATAAAATATATAGAAGGTTTTAAATGGTCTAATTGGAAAAATCCAGATGATTTATCTTATTTATCATCTTTAAATACTTATTATAAAAGAATAATAAATGAATTTGAAATAAATTTAAATAATGAATTATTAAAACTAACGAATTTTAAAAATGACAATAATTTTAAAATTATTGATAAATCTTTAAATAAATATAAAAAATGTTTAAATAATGGTAATATTTATATGTTAGATATTGATTTAATAATACATAGAAATAATAAACCATTAGGTAGACATATAAAAATAATTGGTATATGTAGTCCATTAAAAACAGAATTTATTTTTTGTAAAGTAATTGGTGTAATAAATGAAAATGATTTATTTAAAGATAAAGTTATATCTGCATCATTAAATAATAATTATACAGAATTTATACCTGAGAGAGTAATTTTATATGATAATAATTCATTTATTTATGATTTAGATGAAAGAAGAGCAAACGCACAAGTTAATTATAATATATATAATAAATTACTTAAAGATTTAATAACATAATAATAATAAATAGTAATGTCATATTTTGAATATATTTTCAGTGGTGATTTAACAACAGAATTAGAAGAAAAAACACTTAAATTAACAAATTTAATAACAAATGGATTTGTGCCATTTTCATTAATAAAATATTATGATGAGGTAATTACAGATTCTGATAAAAAAAGAAGAACATTTATTTTTGCATCACCTATAAATATGGGACAATATATATATAGTAATTATTTTAATAATAATAATATGGAAATGATTATATATTATAAACAAAGATTAGTGTAATAAAGTAAATTTATTCCATTCAATAATAATATTTTCAATTATTTTTATAATTTCTTTACAATTAAAAATAAAGAATTCATAGAATTTATCAGTATCTTCAGTATCTAATGTAAATCTAATTAATAATTCATTAATAAGAGGATGAGGACAAATATAACCAATATAATAACATTTATTAGAAATTGAATCATTATTTTTAAGTCTAATATAGCGATTATGAAGAATAGATTGAATAAGATTACCTAAAGTATCATCTTCATTCATAATTTTAAATTCAAATGAATTATCACAATTTTGAACTTTATTAATTTCAATTTCTTTAGATTCTAATTTATTAATAAGATTTTCAAGTTTTTCATTAATAATATCTAATGCTTTTTTAAATAAATATTTATAAGATAATGCATTAACACTTTCAATTTGAAAATTAATTTGTGAAGGATCTCCAAATTCATTTTTAAAATAACTTCTTTCTTTATCTAAAACATTATCTTTTTTATCTGCTTCTTCTTTATCTTGAATAAAAAAGAAATTAGAAAGAGAAACAGGTGAAAAACTAGCATTTAATTTAGCTGTTCTTTTTATAGCTTTTGCTTTAAAATGAAGATGTTCGCCGTTTCTTAATCTTGTAATAAGTATTTTAGAATTTGAATTTTTATTAGGAGGAAATATTTTTAAAAGTTCATTAGTAGAAAGTTCTTTTTTTTTATAAGTACCAGTAAAATTTCCTGTAGTAATATTAATAGTATCATTAGATTTATTTTCAATATTAATTTCAAATTCATAATCATTATCTTCATATGTTTCTGTTATTTCTTGTGAAATATGAAGTGGAATAAGTCCAATACGATGTATCATAAATTCATTATGAAGAGGACTATTATTAATAATAATATCAATAGTAGGTTTTTCTTCTTTATCTTCACCATAAAAACCAACAATAGGTATTTCAGTTAAAATGATTCTTCTAATTGAATTAATAATGGCTAAATCAATATTAGAAATGGTAAAAGAATGTTTATCAGCTAATTTATTATAAAGATAATCAGAAAACATAATATTCTTATTTATTTAAATAATTATAATTTTTTATGTCATTTTTTTTCATTTTAATTTATAATTATTAAAATAAATGATTTTATTTTATAGTATTTCTTGTCAACATTGTTCTATTTTATTAGAAACTATTAAAAAACATGATACAAAAAAAAGTATTAAATTAGTTTGTATTGATACAAAAATATCAATAATTAAAAATAAAATTACAAATGTACCTGCTTTAATGTTTTTACCTACTAAAGAAATTATTTATGGTAAAGCTGTTTTTGATTATTTATTACTTCCTAATAGAGGTTATTTATTTACTAATAATAATACACGAGAAAAAAATCAAACTACAAATAATAATTCATCTTTAAATTCACCTATACCTTTAAATAATGAAATAAAATCAGATGAACCATTATCATTTTCATTAGGAAGTGTATTAACTGATAATTTTAGTAATATAAATGATGATGATATTAATTCAATGAATATAAATAATGATAGAATTTATAAATGGGATTTTATTGATGAAAATAATACAAATAGTATTCAAACATTAGAAAATGAATATAAAGAAATGGCTGCAAAAAATGATAGTAGAAAATTACCAAGTTTAGAAGAATTAACAAAAGAAAGAGATAATTTATTTAATAATTCAAAATAAATTTATTTAAGGAAATTAAATAATTGAATATATATAAAGAAATTAAGAGATAAAATGAGTTCATCAACTATTATATTTAATCAATATTATTATGATCTTCTAACAAAACTTCGTACTATTGCAAAAAAACATAAAGATAATAGTACAACTGCTAATCGTGTATTAGAAGGAATGAAGGAAAATTATAAGGAATTTGATAAAACATCAGATGAATATATTAAATTTTTAAATGAAAATTGTAATAATGAATTTTGGAAAATTTATTTAGATACAGATAAAGATGATTGTGATGAATGGCTAAAAAAAGATGATGTAAAAGATATTAAATTATTTAAAGAAATCTCAATTGGAGATATAGTTAAATTACTTCGTGATAATTTCTTATGTCATCATTATATAAGTGTATTTTATATATTTAAAAATGAGATGAGTGATGATAGTGCTGGAACTATTTTAAAAATTTTACAAACATTTGATGATAAATTTGAATTAGATAATGATGAATTTAAAAAAATTATTGATAGACTTAATATTATGAAATCTGATAAAATTAAAAATGATGGTGGTTTTGATAATATAGATGAACTTAAAGATACTACTATTGGAAAAATTGCAAAAGAAATTATTGAAGATGTTGATATTAGTAAACTTAAAGAAACTCTTACAAATAATGATGGTGATATATTTAAAGCTCTTGCTAGTCAAGAAAGTGGTTTAGGAGAACTTTTTTCTTCTGTTGGTTCAAAAGTATCTAATAAAATTTCATCTGGTGAATTAAATCAAGATGCTATTATGAAAGATGCTATGAAATTTGCTTCTATGCTTCCTTCTATGTTTGGAAATGCTAATAATGGTGGTGGTGGTAATGGTGGTGGATTTAATATGGCTGATATGATGAAAATGATGAGTTCTATGAATATGGGGGGTGGAGGTGGAAAGAAAACAAAAACAAATATAAATAAACAAGGATTAAGAAATTTAGCAAAACGTAATGAATTAAAAAAGAAATTAGCAAGTAGAAATGAGAATAAATGAGAATAAATGAGAATTGAAGTTCTTTTTATTATAGTTATTATAATAGAATAATGATAACTCTTTTTCCATCTTATGATATGACTTTTAAGGAAAAAATAATAATATTAGCAAATTTAATAATATTTATATCATTTATAGCAAGTTTAGTATTTAGAGATATATCATTTATATTATTTGCATTAATAATATTATTAATATTATATTATATATATATATATAATAAAAATAATAAAAAAGAAACATTAGAAAAATTAGGATTAAAAAATATTAGTTTTATTGATAATTTTTATTGTATTAAACCTTCAAAAGATAATCCTTTTATGAATCCTAATATAATTAATGATAATGATGATAGTAATAATAATATAAAAGCTTGTAATATAGAAAATTGTTCTATTAAATCACAAATAGATAAATATTTTAAAGAACCTGTATATAAAGATGTAAATGATATATATCATAGAAATTTTTCAGAAAGACAATTTTATACAGTTCCAGCAACAACAATACCAAACGATCAAGAAAGTTTTAGTCATTGGTTATATCATAGAAAAAAAACATGTAAAGAAAATAATGGAGAACAGTGTTTTAATAATATAATGTAATTATTTATTAGATTGTATAAATATGAATATTAATGATACATTTTTTGATAGTCAAAATAATTTATGTAATGATACTTGTTGGCAAGATTATAAAAATTTTCAAAATGATAAAATAGTTAATTATAATACTTATGAAAAATATTCACAACTTCTTGAATGTGAAAATCCTAATGTTAGACTTCCTTCATTTATGTACGATCATCCTAATTTAAGAGGTCGTGCTGGTTATGGTTTAACAGAATCTTGTTTAGTTGATACTTATAATAATTTACTTAAAAATGATAATCTTTATACAAGAGATAGATGTAGAGTACAATTATCACGACGAATATTTACTAGTGCGCCTCAATTAAAGGGATGTAATGGAGATATGTCAAAAGAATTAGATTTAATATCTGGTTCTGATACTACTTCTGGTATATGTAGAAAATCATTAATGGAACTTCAATTAAAACAACCGATACCATTAGTTGATTGTTTAAAAGATATTCAAAATCCTGATAATATAGTTCCTATATGGACTAATGGTGGTGAAGATACTCGTTCATATATTAATAGACAAAATTTTAATAGAAATAATTATTGAAATATAAATATTTATTTATAATAGAATTATGAGTTTTAATAGAACTAAATATGATACTTGTTCCTATAAATTAGATTTACAAACAAGTGTTGATACATTAGGACATATCTTATCTCCTTATAGATATGAACATAAAGATAAATGTATGCATGAATTAGGTTTTGTAGGTGGAACAGCTGTTTCTCATATACAAGGTAATTTAGTAGATTTAGATAGTGAATTAAGAGGACAAACACGAATATTAACAAAATGTTATACAAATCAATATACTCCATCAGAAAATAATATAGTAAATAATGATAAAACACCACCAATTAATACAAATATGAGTCATTTACCAAGTTGTCAATCAATAATGTATCGTTCTGTTCCATTACCTCCACCAATTAAAATTAATAATTGTTAAGTTTTTTTTTATATTTATTCTATTAGAATTAAAAGAATAAATGGCTTATTATCCAAATGATACAAGAATTAAATATGATGATAATTCATATCAAGAAGAATTACAAAGAACTATTTATAGTGGATTTTATCAATTAAATAGTCCATATAATGATTGTAATGAATGTTCTAAATTTATTCCAAATGATCCTCATATTAGATATCAAAATTATGGTCATGAATCATGTTCTATGAGTAAAGCAATAGATGATAATAGTGAATTAATTGGTCTTAATTATAAAAATTCTAAATGTAATAAAGATAATTATTCTCCTAATTCATATATATCTACTGGATGTAAACCTGAAATTAATAATGATATAAGAAAATGTAGTACACCAACAGAAAGTTGTCGTTTATCAAATCCACCATGTACTTTAAAAGAAACTGGTATTAATCGTTTTGCTCCTTTATGTTGGAATCCACAAGAAAAAGCATTAGAAAATTTTGATAGAATAGGAATTAATTATAGAATGGTAGCAAAAGATAATCATACACCATTAATAGAAAATCCAGATGGGATAGAGAAATTTTTACCAAAAGGAGAGAAAATATTAAAATCATCAAATGAAGATCAATTAAAACAATGGGCACAAATAAATCAAAATAATAATAATTATGCTCCTGGTTATCCTTATAATAATCCTAATTATCTTCTTAATTGTAATAGAAATTTAGGAAGTTGTGTATAATTATTTTTTTATTTTTATAAATTTATTTTTCTTTATATAGAAATGAACGAAGAAGAACTATTTCAAATTGATAATGAAGAAGATTTAGATGAAATTGAATATTATGAAATTGTTTCATTAGAAGAAATAATTAAATTAAATCCTACATTTGTTGCATTTACAAATGAAGAAATCTTTAATTATCTTTTTAATTTCTTTAAATCAAAATCTAAAGCTGATGGATTTTTAAATTTATTTATAAAAATAATAGAAAGACAAAAAAAGAAAGTAAATACAAATAATTTTATAATAGTTGCAGATGCATCTAGAGATATATTTACTGATAAAACTCGTGAAATAGGAAAATATTTAGAATCATTATTTAATGAAGAAGATAATGAAGAAGATAATAAAGAAGATAATGAAGAAGATAATAAAGAAGATAATGAAGAAGATAATGAGAAAGGTTATAATATAGTAAATTTTATAAAAAAAATAAAAGATAGTAATAAACAAAATGTTTTTAATGCATTAAAAAATAAAAATAAATTATGGTTTCCACTTATATATAATAGTGAATCTTCTAAACTTAAATTTAATACATCATTAATTGATAAATCAATATCTATTGATTTAAAAAAACCTTATATTAATGATAGATATATATTATTTAAGGATGATGAAAGAGATATTCCTATATTAGGTGTTTATTTTTATGAACCAATAGTATTAGATGATGATTATTTAAATGAAAAAATAGTTAGTTTTTTAATAGAAAATGATGATAAAAAAAAACAAAAAAAAGAATTTAAAGAAAGTAATGATTATGATATATTTGAAGAATTAATAAGTGATTATAAATTAAAATTACCATTAGATAAAATAGATATAGAAGAATATCATTTTAATAATATTAATTCATTATTTAAGAAAATAAATAAAGATTTAGATTTTATAAATAAAAAAGATTTTGAAATTTTAAAAAAACATTTAGAAAAATTATCAAAAACAGAAAAAGAAATAAATATTAAATATACAAAAAAAGATAATATACAAAATGTTGATTTAACTAAAAATAGATTATTATTTTTTAAATATTTAGATAGTTCAAAAAAATTAGCTGAATTAACATTAAAATCATTAGAAAAATTAAAAGAAAAATTTCAAAAATATAATTCTGAATTAACTGAAATAGAATATCTTGATATAGTTAAAGATATTGGTATTTTAATAAATAATATTAATGAAGAAAATTATGATGTAATTATAAAAAATATAAGAGAAGTTCGCAAAAATATAATTATTTTAAATTCAGTTGATTTTTTTAAAAAAATATTTGATATGAATGAATTTGATACGCTTTTTAAAAAAATTGAAGATAAATATAATCTTATGTTTAATACTTATAAAGATATCTTTCATATTTCATTTTCCTTTAATGAAGATGAAGCTGAAATTATTAAAGGAGCTAATATTGATGATTATGAAGGCGTTCCTGTAATAATTGATGAATTTAAAAAAAATGCGGTGTATGTTAATGAAGATTATAATGAAGATTTTGATGATAATAATGATGATGATAAAGAAGAAGATAAATATGAACTATTTAAAGAATATTATTATAATATTGAAAAAGGATATAGTGAAGCACTTAAAATAGTATTACCATTTATAGAGAAAATGAGAATTATATCAAAATTACCAATAAATTATGATTTAATAACAAATCATTTATTTAATATTTATCGTGGTATTCCTGAAAAAGAAATATTAATTAAAAAAACATTACAAGGTGATTATAATGAAGATTATTATAAAGAACAAGCATTAAAAAGTTTTAAATATGTTATTATGTCTGATGACGAAACAGAGAAATTAAAAGAAGCAAATGTTGAATATATGAAAATAATAATAGATATGATATATGATGTAATATGTAAATGGTCTATATTAACACAAAATGATTTAATTACAGATAATCTTTTATTTGTTAGAGATAGATGTTATTTACCATGTATAGAATTATGGAATGATTATGGTGCACCTTTTGATATGAATAGTAAAGATGGAATTATTTATTATTTAATATGTGTATTTGTGGATGTATATAATGAAGAATATTCAGATATTGATTATAATTTTTTTAAATTAGATAAAAATTATAAAAAAATAATATTAGAAAAACTTAAATCAAATTATAAAAATGAATTAGATAATTATAAAGGAATAGAAATAAAAAATAAAAAAGAAAATAAAGGTTTAGAATCAGGTAAACAACTTATTGAAATATTAAATAAAAAAGATAATAAAAATAAAAATAAAATTTTAGATGCATTTATTGAAGCACTTGTTTATATGCCTGCATATAAATATCAAAAAATACATAAATATTTATTAGGATGTTGTTTAGAAAAAATAGATGAAAATTTTACTGCTGATACCTTTATTAATAATGAAAGAAAAGATTTAAAGAAAGCTAAAAGTAAATTTGCTAGTGATAGAGTTTTAAATAAATCTAGATATAAGAGATTTTATTTAATTAAAGATGAAATATCAAAAGAAAAAATAGTATTTAAAGAAATTAGTAATTATATTAAATATAATGATTTTTATGAAAAAACTTTAGATGAATGGTTTGAAGATATATTAAAAAATAAAAATACTATATTAACAAAAGAAATAATAGAAACAATAAGAGCTAATTTAAGAAATACATATTTAATACATATAAATAATTATATAAGTACTTTTTTTAGTAAAGCTTTTGGATTATTATTAAAAGAAAAAAAATATAATTTTGATAATTATAGACAAATCTTAAATAAAGTTTCTAATATTCTTTATATTAATTTAAAAGATAATGCATTAGAAATAATAAATAATATTAAAGAAACAATAAAAGAATTAGATAAATTATCTTCTATTATTAATGATGAAAATATAACTGATATTTATCAAATTAGAGCTATTATTGTAATAAGGGCTTTATGTTTACCATCATATCCAATTATATCAGAAAATCCAAAATTAATACCAAAAATTGATATATCTCCTGAAATAATAAAAAGAATAATATCAGATATGAATAAAAAAATAATAAGTTTAATAAATAATTATAAAATGCCTACTGAAGAAGAACAAAAGAATTATATAAATAAAATAAGAGAATCTAATAAAGATAAAATAATTGCTGCTTTAAATAAAAAAAGTAGAGAAGAAAAAGATGTAATAAAAGAATTAAAAAAAATTGGATTAGAAGTTAAAGATGATGATGATGTTAAAGAATTAAATATAGAAAAAGAACAATTAGGTGATGATGAACCTGAAGATGATAGAGAATATATATTAGGTGAAGAAGATAATATGAATGATGATGATAATTTAGATACACAAGATTTTGGTTTTATATATGCAGATTAAAATAAATAAATAATTATCGTTATTGATGATAGGAATATATATTAATAATGGATTTTTTATCTAATGAATTACCATCAATGGATAATATATATCAATCTGATTATTATAATAAAAGTAGAGAATATGAAAGAAATTTAGCAAATTCTTCTTATAATAATTCTAAAAATCCATTTAAAACGGGTGTAGTTCCTAGACCTGCTTATAATTCTATGTTTATGAATACAGATGAATATGATAATATACCTTCAAATAAAATAAGAAGTTTAAATGGTAATGATATATCAAAAGAGAATTTTACTCATGGAAATATGCAACCTTTTTTAAGAAAAGGTGTAACACAAAATATAAATTTAGATAGTTCTCAAGGATTTTCACAAAAATTTGGTTATAATGATTATAAAACTAAAAAAACAGAAGTTGAAAGTTTTTTTAATCCTACTTCTGATACTGGTCTTATTAGAGGTATGAATAATACAAGTCAAATTATGAGAGAAAGAGCAAATATTAGTGATATTCAAAATAATTATAATCCTATTCAATCTGTTAAAGTTGCACCTGGTTTAAATCAAGGTTATACATCAGAAGGAAGTGGTGGATTTCATCAAGCTGATACATTAATTTATGCAAAACCAAGAGATAAAGATGAATTACGACCTAAATCAGATCAAAGAAATACTATATTTGAAATTCCAATTCAAGCACCAATGAAAAGTATAATAGATAAAAGAGGTGAAGTAGCTGCTTTTAATAAAAATAGACCTGAAAGAGCATATATTCAAACAGAAGATAACTGGTTTAAAGGTGTTTCATATTTAAAAAAAGATAGTGAAAGACCAATGGAAAATTTAAAAGATACATCAAGAATAGGAACTCATATAGATTATTATGGTTCAGGAAAAAATCAAATAGAACAATTTAATAATAAAGATAATTATGGAAAAAATTCAATTTTAGTATATGATACTGAAAAACATGAAATATCAAAAAAAGAAACACCTATTGCTAATTTAACTTCTGTAATTAAAGGTATGGTTGCACCAATAACAGATGCTATTAAAATAACTTTTAAAGAATATTTTATAGATAATCCTCGTTTATATGGAAATGCTATACCACAATCACCAGAAAAAGCAACTACATATGACCCTACCTCTCATATATTAAAAACAACAGTTAAAGAAACTACTATTCATGATAATGAAAATCTTAATTTAACTGGTGCAAAAGAAACTTATTCTACTTTATATGACAAAAGTAAAATAACAACAAAAGAAACTCTTTTATATGATAGTGATAAACTTAATTTATCAGGTCCTGATGAAAGTTATTCTGCTTTATATGATAATGCAAAAACAACAACAAAAGAAACTACTATTCATGATAGTGAAAATATTAATTTAACAGGTTCAAAAGAAACTTATTCTAGTTTATATGATAAAAGTAAAATAACAACAAAAGAAACTCTTTTATGTGATAGTGATAAACTTAATTTAACTGGTTCAGATGAAACTTATTCTGCTTTATATGATAATGCAAAAACAACAACAAAAGAAACTACTATTCATGATACTGAAAATATTAATTTAACAGGTCCAAAAGAAACTTATTCTGATTTATATGATAATTTAAAAACAACTATTAAAGAAACAACAATACATGATAATAATCAAGGTAATATTAAAAGTAGAGATATAGGATATTATTATAATGGTAAAAAAACTAGAACAACTAATAGACAAACAATACCACAATATGATACAATAAGAAATATAAATAATACAAGATATTATTCAACATATACATATGATCCAAAGATAATAGCAAAAACAACAGTAAAAGAAACTACAATAGATTGTAATAATTCTCAATATGGATTTATATCAGGATTAATAACATCATTATTAGGTGGTTATATTAATAAAGAAGTAGATTTTAAAAATACTCAAAGACAATATTCACATTGTGATTATAATGGTGTATTAAAAAGTGTTGTTACACATATTCCAACTGATAGAGATGCAGATTATAATATGGAAATTGATGGAACAAGAGAATTAATACAAAATACAGCTGGAAAATATATATCAAAGGGCGCAGCATCATCAAAAGGAGTAGATAAGAGTAATATAAATATGCAAGTAAATAAACAAATAGATATACATGAATGCGCTGAACCTATAAGAAATCCAAATAAAATATATCAAACAAGACCTATACCATTAGAAGAAAATAATTTAACAAGAGTAATAGAAAAAAATAATGCATATTCAGATAGATTAGATAGTTCAATATTATCATCATTAATAGAAAATCCTGATATAATAAAAATAAATCCAATAAGAATAGAATGTAATGCTATATAAATAAAATTATTATTTATTTTTTTATAATAGTTAAATAAAGATTGTAAATTTATTATTATTTATTTTTCTTATTATAATTCAATAAAGATTATAAATTTATTTTTTATAATAGTTAAATAAAGATTGTAAATTTATTTATTTTTTTATAATTCAATA
>Ga0172367_10005765_pt1 | contig 14845 bp, 15 predicted proteins | sample Lak10m_FD_114542 | JGI IMG/M metagenome (GOLD analysis project Ga0172367, IMG submission 114542) | Freshwater microbial communities from Kabuno Bay, South-Kivu, Congo - kab_022012_10m | ecosystem: Environmental > Aquatic > Freshwater > Lake | place: Democratic Republic of the Congo: South-Kivu... | reverse complement strand
CGTTTCGATTGGGATTCAGCGACAAGGCGATGAATCCGACACAATAACAGGGAAGGGTGGCGATGATGACCGCGATGAGCGTCATGCGGAGGCGGGTGCGGGGCAGTTCGGATTCAAACATATTGCGTGGATTATAATCCAACATATCATAAGACCCGAAAGGTTTTAAAAACCTTTAGGAACTTGGAAGTTAAATTCATGCCGCTGCGCGAAAAACAAGAATTTTTACCAACCACGGAGGCACTGAGTCACGGAGTTTTTTTTAAAGGTCTTTTCTCAGTGTCTTCGTGTCTCCGTGGTTCAAAGCCTTTTTGCCGTAGGTCGGCTTGTCCAAATTAGGGTCTACAGGATAAATACAAAATGATTCCCCTTCACCTTCGCATTGCTGGTTTTCTCTCGTACCGTGACCCCGTTGAACTTGATTTCAATTCGTTCGACCTTGCCTGTATTTCGGGACAGAACGGCGCGGGCAAGTCTTCGCTGTTGGATGCGATGACCTGGGTTTTGTTCGGCGAAGCGCGGGGCAAGAGCGCGGACGTGATTAACTTGAATCAGGATGTAAAAGCCGCCGAAGCGGCGCTGACCTTTGCTTATGAAGGCAATACCTTCCGCGTGATTCGGACTCTGCCACGGGGGAAGAGCACGGCGCTGGAGTTTCAGATTGCGGATGATGGACGCTTCGACGCAGCTCAGCGCAGGCAGTGGACTGAGGGCGCTTCGACTTCGCTCAGCGCGGGCGCAGGTCAATGGAAGCCGCTGACGGAGAAATCGACCCGCGAGACGCAGGCGCGGATCGAGCAGACTTTGCGGATGGACTACGATACTTTCATCAATGCCTCGTTCTTTTTACAGGGCAAGGCAGACGAGTTCACACAGCGAAAATCGAGCGAGCGCAAGGCGGTCTTGAGCGCCATTCTGGGTCTGGAGATTTGGGACACCTACAAAGAGCGAACCGCCGAGCGGCGCAAACAAATCGAAGCGGACGTGCAGGAGATTGACGGGCGCGTGGCGGAGATCGAGTCGGAGCTGGCTGAAGAGGCGGCGCGGACGGCGCGGCTGGCGGAGTTGGAAAACACGCTTACCCAACTTTCGGCGGCGCGGACAGTGCAGGAATCGGCGCTGGAGAATATCCGCAAGAACGCGGCGTTGATTCAGGAACAGCGCAAACTAGCGGAGACCTTGTCCGCCGCATTGGAGCGGGCGAAGGCGGGGCTGGCGAACATCGAAAGCCGTTTGGCGCAAAAGCAAAGCGAGCAGGCGATTTATGCCGACTTGTTGAATCGCGCGGCGGAAATCGAGTCAAATTACAATGCGTGGCAAAACTCGCGCAAGGAATTGGAGGCCTTCGAGAAGACGGCGCAGAAATTTCACGCGCAAAATGGAGAGCGTCAGCCGCTGTTGCGGGAAATCGAGGTGGGGCAGGCGAGGTTGGAGCAAGAGGTTCAGTCGCTCAGTCATCAGTTTTCAGTGATCAGTGAACAGGGGGTTGTGGTTGGCGTTTTGGAGGAACAGGTTAAAGCGGCGCAGGTCGCTTTGAAAGAGGCGGAGGAAAAGGTCAACGAACGCAATGAGTTGAGCAATCGTCAGGCAGAAGCGCGTGAAAAAAGCGCGGCGTTGAAGGTTGAGAACAACTCGCTCCGCAAGGAAATGGACGAGATCAAGGAGCGAATTGATTCCCTTGAACAGACCGAAGGAGCGACTTGCCCCCTCTGCGGACAGGAGTTGAGCGAAGAACATCGCGCGTCCACGCTGGCAGATTTGAACAAGTTGGGCAAGGACAAAGGCGACCAATTCCGCGCCAACAAAACCGAATTAGAAGAGGTGGAGAAACAAGTTGCGAGTTGCGAATTGCGAGTTAAGGAGTTGTCAACTGCGGAGAAAGAACGCCTGAATTACTCCAACACGGTTTCCCAACTCACCGAACGAATCGAAAGCCTGCGCTCTGCGGAAAAAGAATGGAAGCAGACGGGTGAGAAGCGGCTTGCCGAAGTGACAAAGATTCTCGAAGAAGAATCCTTTGCGAAGGACATGCGCAAACAGTTGGCAAAATTGGACAAGGAGCTGGCGAAACTCGGCTACAACCCGTCGGCGCATGAGGCGGCGAGGGCGGCGGAATCAAACGGGCGTGGGGCGGAAGACGAATTCAACAGCCTGCAATCCGCTCGAAAGGTCAGCAACCATTTGACGGGTGAAATAAAAAGCCTGGAAGAAGAAAAAGATAAAAAGGAAGAAGAAGTCCGCGAAAGCGAATCCGCCTGGTGTTCATCCGCAGAAACCCTAGCCAAATCCGAAACGGGCGCGCCGAATTTAATCGAAGCCGAAGATAAATTGCGCGACCTGCGCGAAGAGGAAAACGACCTGCGGGCGCAGGTGGGCGCGGCGCGTCAGAAGGTGGAGGCGCTGGCGGGGCTACGCGCGCGCAAAGCCGATTACGCGGCACAGCGCGAAGAATTGCAGCAGCAGGTGGCGCGGCACAAAACACTGGAACGCGCCTTTGGCAAGGATGGCGTGCCCGCCCTGCTCATCGAACAAGCCCTGCCGCAAATCGAGCAGAAGGCGAATGACCTGCTCGACCGCCTGAGCGACGGGCAGATGTCGGTGCGCTTCGTGACCCAAGCCGAGTACAAGGACAAGAAGCGCGACGACCTCAAGGAAACGCTCGACATCCAGATCAGCGACTCGGCGGGTTTGCGAAATTACGAAATGTATTCGGGCGGCGAAGCCTTCCGCGTCAACTTTGCGATCCGACTTGCGCTCTCGGAGATTTTGTCGCAACGCAAGGGGGCGCGGTTGCAGACGTTGGTCATCGACGAAGGCTTCGGCTCACAGGACGCGCTCGGTCGCCAGCGGCTGATCGAAGCCATCAACATCGTGCGGCACGACTTCGCCAAAATCCTCATCATCACCCATCTCGACGAACTCAAAGACGCCTTCCCAAATCGCATTGAAGTCGAGAAGGGCGAGCGGGGTTCGACGGTGAAGGTGGTATGAAAGGTAAATTGGTAATTGGTAAATGGTAATTACCATTTACCAATTACTATTTTTCTTATGCTCCTCATCTCCACCCTCCTCTTTTTCGCCGCCGTTGTCATTGTGTATTGGATTCACAACCAGTACCAACTCGACATCGTGGTTGAATCTGCGCCGCCGCCTGCCGACGCGCCGCTGGTTTCGATTTGCATCCCCGCCCGCAACGAAGAAAAGAATATCCGCGCCTGTGTCGAAGCCGCGCTCGGGCAGGATTATCCGCGCCTCGAAGTGATTGTTTTGGATGACCGCTCGACGGATTCGACGGCGACTCAATTAAACAGAATCGCGTCCCGCGACTCTCGTCTGCTCCCAATCCGTGGAAAAGAACTACCCGCAGGCTGGGCGGGAAAACCCCATGCCTTGTTCCAAGCCTCAGCCGCCGCGCATGGCGAGTGGCTCTGCTTCGTCGATGCGGATACCTTCCTCGCGCCGAACGCCATTTCCGCGTGCTACGCCAAAGCCGACGAAATTCACGCTGACCTGCTGACCACGATGAACGAACAAATCCTCGGCTCGTTTTGGGAGAAGGCAGTCATGCCGCTGGTGATGACCGCGCTCTCGGTGGGATTCTCGCCGCGCAAAGTCAATGACCCCGCCCGCCGCGACGCCGTCGCCAACGGTCAATTCATTTTGATTCGGCGCACAGTCTACGACGCCATTGGCGGACATGAAAAAGTCAAAGATCAGATTGTCGAAGACAAAGCCATCTCGGAGCAGGTCAAATGGAACGGCTATCGGCTGGTGATTGCAGACGGCAGGGATTTCATCCGTACTCGCATGTACACCGATTTGCCGTCGATGTGGGAAGGCTGGACGAAGAACATTTACCTCGGTCTCAGCGGACATCCCGCCCTGTTGCTGCTCGGCGCATTCGGCGCGTTGCTGGCGTTGATGGCGGCGCTCTTCCTCCCGCTGTGGACTTTGCTCGGACTCGGCTGGCTGGTCAACGGCGGCGGATGGACGGCGGCAGTCGTCGGTCTCGAAGCCCTGCTGGTCTGGGGTTGGCTGATTTACTTCCGTGCGAGAGCGGCTCGAGGCATGAACATCTCCGCCTGGTACGCGCTGACCACGCCGCTGGGCGCGGGCGTCTTCGCCGCCATGATGTTGACTTCGGCATGGAAGGTGGTCTCAGGTCAGGGGGTGACATGGCGCGGGAGAAAATATCACTCGAAGTAAAAAGTCAAACCTGACAGCAAGTAGTTCCAATTAACTTGATTCAGAACAAACTCCATTAGACTTCTTGCAAAAGTCCAATGCCATAACCACGGAGCCACCGAGACACAGAGAAAACCAAGAAAAAACTCCGTCCGCAGGAGGCTTCGCACTGCCTCAGTGTCTCAGTGGTTAACTGTTTTTCGGAGGGCAATCTCACAACTACTTATGCAAGAGGTCTATTAACTCAGGTCATAATGAAACCTGTCAGGCTTTTGCTAACTTGACAAAGATGCTCTAATTTGTTATATTTTGTGAAGTCAAACGGAAAATCACAAACCATAACAACCATGTCCCCCACCCTCAACCGCGAAAAAACGATCTTCGAAATCCTGCAAAAGCAGGGCAGCGCCTCCATTCAAGAACTGGCGGAGGCGTGCGGCGTTTCCAGCATGACCATTCACCGCGAACTGGATAAACTGGCAGAGGCGGGACTCATCCAAAAGAAACACGGTGGCGCGGCGCTGGCGGAGCCATCCCCGAATCAATGCGCCATGTGCGGCAAGCCTGTCTCCGAGCGGACGCTGTTCATCGTGCAATTGGAAAGCGGCGAGCAAAAACGCGCCTGTTGCGCCCACTGCGGTTTGATGATTCAGAATCACGCCAAAAGCGTCCAGCAATCGCTCACCACCGATTACCTGCGCGGACACATCCTCAGCGCGGGGCAGGCGGTTTACCTCCTCAATTCCGAAATGGCGGTTTGCTGTATGCCCAGCGTATTGACGTTTGGCTCGCGGCAAGACGCGGAGAAATTTCAAAAAGGCTTCGGCGGGGAGATTGCGAACATGCGGGAAGCCATTGAATATTTGTATACCAAATCCTAAAGGTCTCAAAGACCTTTAGGGTTTTTATGACTTCAAAAAACTCCAAAGGAAAATTCACGAATGAAAAAAAAGTTCTTCTCCCTGATTTTGACCTCCCTACTCCTCGCAGCGTGCGGCATGAACATGCCAGATGAAGTGTCCGCGATGAATTTCTGGGCGCGCGCTGGCATGAAAGACGGGAACAGCGCAGCGTACATGATTCTGCAAAACGGAACCAACGTCGATGATGAATTGATCGGCGCATCTTCAGATGCGGCGCAGGCGGTGGAACTTCACCTGAGCCAGATGAACGCCGACGGTACGATGGAGATGATTCAACAACAGTCCATTTCCCTGCCCGCTGGTGGAAAGACCGAACTCAAGCCTGGCAGTTATCACATCATGTTGATTGGTCTGACCCGCGACCTGAAAGCGGGTGATGAAATTTCCCTGACCCTCAAATTCAAGAACCGCGCCGACCTCACCCTGACCGTCCCCGTGAAAGATGCTGAAGGCATGGGCGGCGGTGGGATGGATGGTCACCAGATGCCGTAAAAATAAAAGGCTGTCAGGCGTGGAAAATTCCAAACCTGGCAGCCTTTTTCGATTGTCGAAAAAAAACTAAATCCCCGCGTTGCTGAGGATGTTGGAGAGGCTCGAAAGCGCGGCGGTCAGTTCGGGGTGGGTGATTTCGAAATGGTCGATGTAGGCTTGAAGTCGCTGCAACATGGATTGCTTCGCCTCGGCGCGTTCCAACAGGTCGCGGATGTCGGCTGAAAGTTCGCGCAACAACGCCTGCCCCTTTTCGTCGTCAGGCTGGATTCCTTCGATTTCATTCTTCAATTTTTCGAGCAGTTGGTCAAGTTCCTGGTTCATGGTTCACCTCTTTTGGATGGGATGAATGGTCTTGCCTGCTTTTATTGTACAACGGATTTACCTGTTGGGAATTGGGGGTGGGGCGGGATGACCCCGCCTATGTGGAACGCAATAATTCTTCGTCAGCTTGCTCGGCTTCCTGATAAATGCGCTTGACCTCTTCCTTGATTTCAGCGGAGGCGCTGGGTGTCATCGAGATGAATTTGATTAAATCACGCGCCTGACGCAGCAGGTCTTTGACGCCAGCAACGTAGGAAAAGTCGCTGCGTCCGCCTTCGGTGGGAACGGGCAGGTCACGGGCTTGTTGAATCAACTTGCGGGCGCGGATGATGCGTTCGGCGGCGGGGATGAGTTTTGCCATGTTGTGTCCTTTTTTCACCGCGAAGGGGCGAAGAACGCGAAGTTTTTTAACTTTTCTTCGCGAATCTTTGCGGTCTTCGCGGTGAGTTTTTTTTAGGGTTTTTTGATTGCCCAGCCGAGGTAGGAGGCTTGCAAGCCGCCGCCCGTCTGGAATTGGAGTCGGCGTCCGAGTTCGGCGAAGGTGAGCAGCCCCAGTTTGCGGCGGATGAGCAAACCAGCAACCTGCAAGTCGGGCAGGGCGGAGTTCAAGCCCGTCATGTCGCGGTTCTCGAATCCAACCTTCTCGAAGAGGGCGAGGATTTCTTCGGGGGTGATGAATTTCTCCCAGACGTGGGTATCTTTGGGGAAGAAACTGGTCAATGCGAAATCCTGCGCGGCGAAGATATTTTCCTTGCGCGATTCTTCGGTGCGGTTGATGGTGTCGTAGCAGAACATGCCGTCAGGCTTGATGACGCGAGCCACTTCGCCGAGAGTCTTTTCGAGGTCGTCCACATGCTCCAGCACATCGCAACAGATGACCACGTCGAATTGACCAGCCTCGAAAGGCATGTCCTCGCCGCTGCCCTGACGGTAGTCGATGGTCAAGCCTTCAAGGGCGGCGTGACGACGGGCAGTCTCCAGCGAAGGCGCGGAAGGGTCGAGTCCCGTCACGCGGCAGCCGAGTTTGGCAAACTCTTCGCTCAGGATTCCGCCGCCGCAACCCACATCCAGCAGGGACAAAGCCTGGGGTTGTCGTCCCAGTTGGCGGGTGAGGGCGTCGTGGAAATATCCGAAGCGGGGCGGATTCATCCCCGTCTTCAACAAATGCAGGAAGTGATTCTCATCCCACCATCCGCCCGCCTGCTGGGAATAGATTTCGTTGTTGATGGACATGGCGCAAGCCTCCTTGATGCGAGGATTATAAATGACTCTTGCCTGCGAAAGTAAAAGGCGATAAAGTTATGGGCTGAAACGTCCCGAAGGTTTGACTGAAGACAGGCTTGATTTACTCCAGCCTTCGGGACGGTATGCAAAAATATCAAACCGAGGTATCAACATGTTCATTGTTTCAGACGCATGGAAAGCCGTTTACCCACAGGCGCACGCAGGGATTTTGGTGATGCGCGATGTGACCAACCCGCCACAGCACGCGGAACTCGAAGCCCAAAAGGAACGCTTGCAGGATGAACTCCGCAGTCGTTTTGCGGGCGGGGATCGAAGCGCGATTGCGGTGCTTCCTGCCATTCAAGCCTACAACGCCTATTACAAGCCGTTCAAAAAATCGTATCACGTTCAATTGCAGTTGGAGTCGGTTGCTTTGAAGGGGAAATCATTGCCAAGCGTCGCGGCGCTGGTCGAGTCGATGTTCATGGCGGAAGTGAAGAACCTGCTGCTGACGGCGGGACATGACCTCGATACGCTTCAACTGCCCGTCAGGCTGGATGTCGCCACGGGAGCGGAGCAGTACACCCTGCTGCGCGGAACCGAGCAGGTGACGAAGGAGGGCGATATGTTCATGGCGGACGGGGCGGGGATTATCTCCAGCATTTTGTACGGGCCTGACCAGCGGACGCAAATCAACGAGAAGACGCGCAACGTGCTGTTTGCAGTGTACGCGCCCGAAGGAATTTCGGTTGAGGCAACCCGCCAGCATTTGGAGGATATCCGCGAGAACGTGCTTCTGGTGTCGCCAGCGGCGCGGGTGGAATTGTTGGAAGTGTTTGGGGCATAACAAAAAGTGACAGTCACCTTTAAGGTGACTGTCACTTGAATCATTCAACCACAACCCCATCCAAATTTTCCTCAGATTCGGGATATTTCATTTTCAGGTCTTCGAGGGTCTCGACCAAAATCGAAGAGATGACCAAATCACGATACCATTTTCGATTGGCGGGGATGACGTACCACGGTGCATAGTCGGTGCTGGTCTTGCTCAACACGTCTTCGAAGGCTTCCATGTAATCCCCCCAAAGTTTGCGCTCATCCAAGTCGCCGAGGCGAAACTTCCAGCGTTTGGTCGGGTCGTCGAGGCGGGCTTGTAGCCTTTCCTTTTGCTCGTCCTTGTCGATGTGCAAATAAAACTTGAGGATGGTCGTGCCGCTTTCGGCGAGCGTCCGCTCGAATTCGTTGATCTGGTCGAAACGTTTCTTCCACACCTCAGGCGGGACATAATTATGCACACGCACAACCAGCACATCCTCGTAGTGACTGCGGTTGAAGATGACCATTTCGCCTTTGCCCGGCACCTGCTTGTGAATGCGCCACAGGTAGTCGTGATCCAGTTCCTCGGCGGTGGGCGCTTTGAAACTTGCCACGCGCACGCCCGCAGGGTTGACGCTGTCAAACACGCGGCGGATGGTGCCATCCTTGCCGCCCGCGTCCATCGCCTGCAAAACAATCAAGACCTTGTGCTTGCGCTCGGCAAAGAGCAATTCCTGCAAGGCTTCGAGTTTGCCGTTGAGTTTTTCGAACTCTGCCAGCGCGGCTTCCTTGCCGCCTTTGAAGTCTCCCGTGTCGGCGGGATCGATTTTCGAGAGTTTGACCTTTGTGTCGGGTTTGACCAGGTAATTTTTCATAGCATCCTTCCTTTTCGACTTGATTGCGGCAATGATAATCGAAAAGACGAGATTGCGAATGACGCAGTCCCTGCCATCGTTTTTAGGCTACAATCGCCGTATCTATGAACCCATTTACTGAATCGATGTTTATTTTATTTGCCATCCTGACCCTCGGCGCGTGGATTGGGCAGTGGGCATGGCGCGGCATTTCGCTGGGGACGGCTGGCGTGCTTTTTGCCGCGCTGGTTTTCGGTCATTACGGATTGGGCGTACCCAAAGAAGTGATGGATTTTGGTTTGATCCTTTTCGTCTACTCTGTCGGCTTGACGGCGGGACCGAGCTTCTTCCGCACCTTTCGCCGGCGGGGGATGCAATTTGTCGTGATTGCGTTGGTGATTGTCGGCACGGGGGCGGCTCTCACCATATTGATTGCTTATCTTCTCAAGTTGTCGCCTGCCCTGGCGGCGGGACTTTATACTGGCGCATTAACCTGCACTCCTGCGCTTGCCGCCGTGCTGGATGTTTTGCACCGCGTTTCCCCTGAATCCGCTCCGCTTGCCTCGGTTGGATACGGCGTCGCTTATCCGTTCAGCATGATCAGCATGGTGCTGTTGATTCAGTTTTTGCCGACCCTGCTGCGGCGCCCGGTAAAGGTCGAAGAGAAAAAATGGCTGGAAGAGAAAGCCATCGAAACGCCCGGGCTGGTGGCTCATCAATTCCGCATCACCAACCCAAATTGCGAGGGGCGCACCGTTGCGGAGGTTAATCCGCGCAGGCTGGCGCAGGTCAACCTGTCGCGCATCAAACACGGCGAGCGTGTTTTTGCCGCCACGCCTGAAACTATTTTGCATCTCGGCGATGTGGTGATGGCGGTTGGTTCGGAAGATGAACTCGATAAGATGACCCTCCTGCTTGGCGAGCGAACCGATGAGCGCATGGATGTCAATGCCGAAGCGTTGAGCATGGATGTGGAAGTGATGGACGAATCGCTGACCGGCAAAACGCTGGCGAGTATGCGCGTTTGGGAACAGTTCACGGTGGTCATCACCCGCATCCGCCGCCAGGGATTGGAGATTGCGCCGCATGGAAGCGTAACCCTCGAAATGGGCGACGGCATCCGCGTGGTGGGAGAGAAGTCGGCAGTGGAGGCATTTGTTCAACGGGCGCAAGGCTCGCCGCGCCGCGCAAGCGAAACCAGCATGACGGCGTATCTCGTCGGCTTGTTGATCGGCGTCCTGGTGGGGCTGATTCCTGTCCCGCTGGGCAAGGATGTGACGGTGAAACTGGGGATGGCGGGCGGCGTGTTTCTAACCAGTTTGTTGATCGGTCACTTTGGACGGATCGGACCTTTTCGGCTGTATGTTCCCCCCGCTGCCAAAAACCTGACCCGCGAACTTGGCTTGATGCTTTTCCTCGCGGGCGCGGGTACGAATGCGGGCGCGCACCTCGTGGAAGTCTTGCAGGACCAGGGTTGGATTCTGCTCTTGGCGGGCGCGGGAATCACCCTGCTTTCCGCGCTGACAGGGCTGGTGGTGATGGTCAAAATCTACAAATTGAATCTTCTTTCGGCAATGGGCTCCCTGACCGCATCCATGACCAACCCGCCTGCGTTGGCATCTGCCAACAGCCAGACCGAAACCGACCTGCCTTCCATCGCGTATGCCAGCGCCTACCCCGTGGCGTTGATCTTCAAGATTTTGCTGGCGCAGGCTTTGGTGGAAATTTTGGGCAGGCTGTTGTAAACGGCTGAACACTTGGAGAATCAACGTGCTTTCGATCAATCAATCTCAATTCAAACTGCTCGAAAAATTATGCAATGCCATGTCCGTTTCGGGGGATGAAGCGGAGGTGCGGCGTATTGTTTTGGAAGAGGTCAAGCCCCATGCTGACGAAGTCAAGGTGGATGCGCTTGGCAGTGTTCTGGTCAGGAGGAAGGCGACAGGCAAAAAAACTTTGCGCATCCTGCTCGACGCCCACATGGACGAGGTCGGTTTCATGATCGTGCATGACGAGGGGGAGGGGTTGTATCAATTCAAGGCGGTTGGCAGCATCGATGAGCGTCACCTGCCTGGTAAACAGGTTGTTGTCGGCAGGGATCATACAGTCGGCGTAATTGGCGCCAAACCGATTCACCTTGCCTCAGGTTCCGAACTTGAACAGGCTCTCGAACTGGATGCCCTGCGGATTGACCTCGGTCTCGAGGGCAAGGCGGGAATTGGAGACCGCGCGACCTTTGCGACCCAATTCAAGCGCGTGGGTCCCTCGATGATGTCGAAAGCCATCGATGACCGCATCGGCATTGCGATTCTGATCGAATTGCTCAAACACGCGCCGAAGCATATCGAATTGTGTCTCTCGTTCAGCGTGCAAGAGGAAATCGGCTTGCGCGGCGCGAAGGTGGCGGCTCACTACTTCGAGCCTGACCTTGCCATTGCAGTGGATTCAACCCCCGCCCGCGACCTGCCCCATTACGACGGCGCGGAAAATTTCACCTACAACACGCGGCTTGGGTTTGGTCCCGCCATTTATATGGCAAACTCCTCCACGTTGGATGACCCGCGTCTGGTGCGCTTCCTGGCTGAAACGGCGGAGAAACATAAAATCAAATACCAATTCCGCCAGCCTGGCGGCGGCGGGACGAATGCGGGCGCAATTCAGCAGGCGCGGAGCGGCGTGCCCGTGGTCTCGGTCTCTGTGCCGCATCGTTATACCCATTCGCCAATCAGCGTGGCGCGGGTGGAAGATTGGAAGAACACGCTGAACTTATTGCATGTGGCGCTGCAAGACATGACTCCATCGCTGGTAAAACAACCATGAACGGACTGATCGCCTTGCTTGGTTCTGGCGAATACCTGCCTGTGATGGATGGGGTGGATTCATACCTGCTTGCCAACTGCGGCGCAGATGGGCGCAAGCCGCGCGTCGTCTGCCTGCCGACTGCCGCCGGGCAGGAGGGAGCTAAGAGCATCTCGCGCTGGTCGCGCATGGGCGTGGCGCATTTCACCCGCCTCGGCGCGGATGCGCAGGCGCTGCCCGTCATCGACGTAGAATCAGCCAATGACCCGAATTACGCCTCAGCCGTGGAAACTGCCGATGTGATTTATTTCTCTGGCGGCAAACCCGGTTATTTGTACCAAACCATGAAAGACAGCCTTGTGTGGGAATCAGCGCAAAAAGCTTGGGCGCGCGGCGCGGTCTATGCGGGCTGTTCGGCGGGGGCGATGATTCTCGGCGCTGAGATGCCCGATTTTCGCGCGGCGGGAATCCGCTCCACCGCTGCTTTTGGCGTTTTGCCAATAAAACTCCTGCTGCCGCATTTCGATGCCATGTCGCTGGTTCGTAAGCCGTTGGTTGCCGCGCTCCGCCGCCGCTTGCAGGATGGAGAGATCATGCTTGGCGTGGATGAAGATACCGCCATTGTCGGCAGGCGCAGCGAAGAATGGACTGTGATGGGGAAGTCCAGGGCGCATGTATTTACAAGGGATGAAAGCAAAACCTACGCCGTAGGCGAAAAATTTTCTTTGGGAACATAAATGATGAAACAATTACTCAAAACACTGACAGAAGCCTTTGCCCCTTCGGGTTATGAAGACGCCGTCCGCGGGATCATCTTGAAGGAAGTCAAGCCGCTTGCCGATGATGTCCGCGTGGATGCGCTTGGCAATATCATTGCTCATAAAAAGCCGACGAAGGCATCCAAAACATCCAGGCGGGTCATGCTCGCGGCGCACATGGATGAGATCGGCGTCATCGCCAGTCACATCGACAAAAAAGGTTTTGTGCGTTTTACGAATGTAGGCGGGACGTTCGGCAGGTACACCCTGGGGGCGCGGGTTTGCTTTTTGAACGGAATTAGCGGCGTTGTCGGTTATGACCGTCTGGAGCAGATCGATAACTGGCTTCCAATTACTAAAATGTACATCGATGTGGGCGCAACCAGCAGGGACAATTGCCCGGTCAAAGTCGGAGATATTGCGGCGTTTGAACGTTCGTTCCTCGAAATGGGGGATCGCCTGGTCGCCAAATCTCTCGATGATCGCGCAGGCGTGGCGGTATTGATCGAAACCCTGCGGGCGATTAAATCCACGCCGAATGATTTATATTTTGTCTTCACCACCCAGGAGGAAGTCGGCACGCGCGGCGCGGGAGTTGCGACTTTTGGCGTCGATCCTGAAATTGGCATTGCAGTGGATACCACTCCCACAGGCGATACGCCCGCTTCACTGAAAATGGTCATGGAACTAGGCAAGGGACCTTGTGTGAAGTTCCGCGATGTAGGCATGATTTCCGACCCGCGCGTTGTGGATTGGATGATTCAGTCTGCGGAAAAGGCGAAAATTCCCTACCAGCGCGAGGTCTTATTGATTGGCTCCACCGATGCCCAGCAAATCCAAATCTCCCGCGCGGGGGTGATGACAGGCGCGTTGTCCATTCCATGCCGCTATACTCACTCTGCTTCAGAGATGGTTGATATGAATGACTTGGAAAATTCAACGCGGCTGCTTTCTGCCATGCTGAAAAATCCCATCTCGGTTGGGGACGCTTGATGACGGTCTAAAAACACGCAAACTAGAACAAATTTTCTGGCACAATCCCAGTCAGATTAACGCGTGTTGATCAACTTTATCGTTTGGAGGCTGAAATGGATTTTGGTTCTATCAACTGGTTGGCTGTTCTTGCATGTGTCGTGGTCAGCATGATTAGCGGTTCGCTCTGGTACAACCCCAAGACCTTTTTCCCCGCCTGGTGGAAGGTCGTTGGCGCGGGACGCGAACAACCCGGCATGGAAAACATGGGCATGACCTGGGCATTGACAGTGCTCTCATCCTTTGTGCAGGCGGTTGCCATGTCGTTCATGGTCAATGCCATGGGCACGCTTGGAATCTTGACTGGTTTCATGCTCTGGCTTGGGTTTATCGCGCCCACGCATTTGGTCAATAAATTGTTTGCGGGTCATGGCTTGAAAGTCTGGGCGATTGAAATTGGAAATCACCTGGTTAATTTCCTGCTCTTCGGCGCAATTCTCGCCGCCTGGCGTTAGCCACATCTTAAGCGCAATGGGACGCTGAATCTGCTGAATCAGAAGGCAAAATCAGCGTCCCGATTGCATTCGGGGGAGTTATGTTTCGCGCGTCGGTTATACTCGCTCCATGCAGCCAATGATTCGATTATACAAGCCCGAAGATTTTAACGAGATTACCCGTATCTGGTTCGACGCGGAAGTTGTTGCCATGCCCAAACTCATGGCGCGTATGGGACATACGCTCGCAGACGCGCGTGAATACTTTCAGCGAGCGGTGATCGCAGAATGTCAGGTCTGGGTCTACGAACAGGACAGCGTTCCGCTTGGCTTTTTTGCCATTCAAGGGGATTTCATGGATCGCCTGTATGTTGACCCTGCCCATCATCGACAGGGAATTGGGGAAGCGCTTTTGGGGAAAGCGCGTCAACTTTTGCCAAAACATATCTGGTTGTACACCCATGTCGCAAATAAAATGGCGCGTTCGTTCTATGAAAAACATGGATTTGTCGCTGAAAAATTTGGCATCAGCCCAGAACCCGAGGCGGAACCTGATGTCGAATATCACTGGCGGAAAAAGTAAATGGGCGTGATGCGCTTTCTGAGGTGCGATAAAATACCCCCATGCGCCCCACCCATCTCGAAGTCAACCTCTCCCAACTCAAACAAAACCTCGATCATATCCGCGCCAAAGTTGCGCCTGCGAAAGTCCTGGTCGTCCTCAAAGCCAATGCCTACGGTCACGGCATCGATGGCGTTGCCCCCTTCATTGCGCCTTTCGCCGATTACATCGGTGTGGCAATTGTAGAGGAGGGGATTCACCTGCGGGAGATGGGAATCACCACCCCGATTCTGGTGATGGGCGGGACTCTGCGCGAGCAACTGCCTGACTTCTTCGAGCATGACCTGACCCTCGCGGCTTCGTCCCTCGACCTGTTGACTGCCGCTGACCAGTTGGCTTTGTCCACCCGCAAGCGGATCAAAGTCCACCTCAAGATCGATACGGG
>Ga0172367_10005764_pt1 | contig 14846 bp, 14 predicted proteins | sample Lak10m_FD_114542 | JGI IMG/M metagenome (GOLD analysis project Ga0172367, IMG submission 114542) | Freshwater microbial communities from Kabuno Bay, South-Kivu, Congo - kab_022012_10m | ecosystem: Environmental > Aquatic > Freshwater > Lake | place: Democratic Republic of the Congo: South-Kivu... | reverse complement strand
AGTTTCCAAGGTTGTTGTTTTAAGAGGAAAAACCAATGAGGAAGAGAGACACTGAACAAGATATCGACAATGACGATATCGATATTAACGTTGTTACATCAGGAGGCATACTAGGCGATCGCTTAGAAAATATCAGAATTAGAAGCGATCGCGATCATCCCTCAAGCCAGTTTAAGAGAAAATCTCGCAGACACTTAGAAATACCAGATTTTCCAGATTGTTTTGTAGTACTAATCGTTCGTATGGCAGCCTCAACTTTTGCCACATCCATTAGTATAGAGCTAATAAAACAGGACGCAACAGGAAATCTAGTCTGGATTATCGGCATTCTGACAGCCAGTTTTCTCTTAAGCCTATGGTTCTACTGCGCTCGTGCAATTCAGGTGCAGCCAAGCCTCCAATGGGGAGTGCTTTATCTCTGGTTTGCCATCATGTTTGGGACCATATTAGGAACCATTTTTTAAAATCTTCGTTATCACTCATTACCACTTAGGAGTTACCTATGTCTGATCGCCTATCTCAAATCAATGCTCAAGAAGCCAGACTGCAAATAACCCTAGCAATATGGGGTGGCATCACTGCCACAATTGGTATTTATACCATTGGCATGTGCCTAGCATCCCATAACAAAGCTACATGGGTAAAGCCTACCTGCTCCGCCTTAGCCGTAATTTCTGGTAGCTCAGTCATGTGTCTGCGGCGCGTTGTCAGTACCGATGATTTTATACGGCAGACAGACAAAGATTCATTAATGCAACAGCGTCTTGACTCAACATATCAAGTACAGAGTGTTCCCACCAGAGCTATTCCTTCTTCCCTTCAGTATTTTGATATTTAGTCATGATAAGTTCTCTTGCATCCATGCTCGAAAAGCCTTCATCGCTGTGCTGCGTCCTTGGCTAAGACTGATCTCTAAAAACTGTGGTATGACATCACGAATCGGAATATCTCCAAAAATAGGGCTTAATTCTGATTCGATATACTCGCCATTATGCAAGATATAAATTTTCAAGGTCTGATCGTATAGCCAGAGTTCAGGCACGTCAAGGGCGCGGTAAACATCAAACTTAGTTTTGGAAGTTACATCTACCTCGATCGCTAAATCAGGTGGCGGATCGATGGTCATATCTAGTTTGCGAATACCACGCATAGCGACATTGTTTTGAATGTAGAAGCAGTCATCGGGTTCCAGTCCTGCAAGTTTGTCAACACGCTTGAAGGTTGTAGAGCCAAACCCTTCAAAATCGATCTCCATTGTCTCCAGAAGTGCTTTTACAAAATCTCCAATCAAAACTTTAAGTTTTTCATGTTCAGGTAAAGGCATGGCAATTTCTAATAAACCACTTAAATAAGTAATTCTTGATCGGCGCTTGTCACCAAGGTCTTGGAGGATTGATTCAAATTGTTGCCAGTTGATATCATGGAGGACTGTACTTTGTCCTTCTAAGGTCTCAATCTGTGAGATTCGTAATAGGGTGGTCATTTGCATATTTCCTAGCTTTACTCATCCAGCGATCGCTATTTACAGTTTACGCTATCTGAAAAGATGAGTAGCGCCGCTACTTATCTTTTCAGTTTTGGAAGAGTTTATAATCATTATTAACATCTAACGCGATCGCCAAAAAACTATGTCTCAGCATCCTGTAACCATAGATGATATTTTCGAGTTGTTTCGTGAGAGCGAACGCCAACGTAAAGAACAGCAACAAGTTGTGCTCCAGTCTTTAGAAAACTATAAGCAAGCTTCCGAAGAAGCTTTGCAGAAATACAAAAATGCATCCGAGCAGGAAATGGCTGAACTCAAAAAAATTGTCGCACAGACAAATAAGCAAGTTGGTGGGATTACGAGTCGTTGGGGTGAGTTTGTCGAAAATTTAGTTAGACCTGCAGCAGTGCGGATGTTCCGCGAGAAGGGGATTGAAGTGCATTTTACAGCCTTGCGAGTGGAAGCTCAGGATGACAATGGTTCTATTGAAATTGATGTTCTCGCAGAAAACACTAATGAAGTGGTGGCGATTGAAGTCAAGTCTCATTTAGAAGTTCGCGATGTGAAGCGATTTTTAATTACGTTAGATCGGTTTAAACAGGCTTTGCCTAAATATCAAAGTTACAAGCTCTATGGCGCGATCGCTGGCATTAAGGTCGATGAGAGAGCCGATGAATATGCCAAACAGGAAGGGCTATTTTTGATTAAGCCTTCAGGGGATACGGTGGCGATCGTCAACGATCAGAGTTTCATGGCAAAGATTTGGTAAATCAGGCGAATAAAGCGAATCATCGATTCCTTCATTTGCTTGATTGATCTTTGATTTGTGCAACACTTGTGTATAGGGTGGTACTAAATAGGTAAGGATGGGCGGCACTTCGCGCCGCCCATCCTTACTACGATTTTAGGACTATCGTAAATTTTTTTGAGGATTAATTGATGAAAGTATTTGTAGCAGGAGCCACAGGGCAAACAGGACGGCATATTGTCACCGAATTAGTTAAGAGGGATATTCCCGTAAAAGCTTTAGTTCGTGATCTAGAAAGCGCAAAAAAAATTCTGCCGCCTGAAGCGGAATTAGTCAAAGGAAATGTACTTTTTGCTTACACCTTGGCAGAAGCGGTCGCAGATTGTGATGTGTTAGTCTGTGCAACAGGTGCAAAACCAAGCCTCAATGCGTTAGAGCCATATTTAGTAGATTACATTGGTACAAAGAACTTGGTGAATGCAGCAAAGGCAAAAAACATCAAACATTTTGCGATCGTCTCTTCCCTATGTGTATCGAAATTATTCCATCCCTTAAACCTATTTTGGCTAGTACTATTTTGGAAAAAGCAAGCAGAGAGATATTTGCAAGATAGTGGTGTGACCTATACCATCGTTCGTCCTGGAGGATTGCTCAATTATGAAAAGCAAGGTGGATTAATCATGTCTAGGGCTGATACTTTGTTTGAAGGAAGTATTCCACGCACTAAAGTTGCTCAAGTTACAGTTGAAGCATTATTTGAAGAGACTGCAAAAAACAAGTTAGTGGAGATTGTGGTTAAAGCAGAAGAAAGCGATCGCCCAATCGCGGAATTATTTGCTAAGGTAACATAAATAAAAAATCATGACTAAAACTGTATTAATCACTGGCGCATCGTCGGGAATTGGTCGGGCAACGGCTCTATATTTTCAAAAGCAAGGTTGGAATGTAGTAGCCACCATGCGATCGCCTGATAAAGAGATAGACCGAGCCGATAGCTTGGCAAAACTTGATCGCCTAACCTGCCTTAAGTTGGATGTTACCGATTACCAAACGATTACTGAGGCTGTTGCTGAAACAATTTCTAGGTTTGGAGTAATCGATGTATTGGTGAATAATGCAGGTTATGGCATGTTAGGGGCCTTTGAGACTTCCACACCTGCACAAATCCAACGTCAATTTGAGACCAATGTATTTGGTTTGATGGAAACTACTCGCGCAGTACTACCGCATTTTCGCGATCGCAAACAGGGAGTAATTGTAAACGTCGCTTCCATTGGTGGGCGTGTCGCATTCCCTTTATATAGTCTTTATCACTCAACCAAATGGGCTGTGGAAGGATTTTCAGAATCTCTACAGCATGAGCTTCTCGCGTTCAATATTCGTGTCAAAATTGTTGAGCCAGGACCAATCAAAACGGACTTCTATGAGCGATCAGCAGAACGTACCAGTAATCCTGATTTCCCAATGTATGACGAATTTAGCGATCGCGTATTGACGAAACTCAATCAAATTGGCACAAATGGAGCATTGCCCAAAGTTGTTGCCAAAATTATCTATAAAGCGAGTACTGATAACTCATGGAAGTTACGCTATCCCGCTGATCCACTTGCCAAGCAATTATTATTTATTCGCAAGCTTTTGCCTGACTTTCTTTTCACTAAAATTGTCCGCCAGAGTACAAATGTCTAATAACAAAGAGAGTAAAGGCGGCGCTTCGCGCTGCCTTTACTAATAACTGATGTTACGTAGAACAAAGATCATCCTAATGTTTCTATGTCATCTTAAAAGAGGATTTGGAGACCAAATCCCTACATATTTGTAAAAGTAGGGGCTTGGTCTCCAAGCCCAAATCTCAGCCTTCCACGTAACATCAGTAATAAAAAAGAGAGAAGGCAAAGCCTTCTCTCTTTTTTAACGTTGTTTAGTTTGTGTCGGTTTAACAGGCTTCAGAGGGATATTATTTGCCTCAAGCCAGTCTTTGCCTACCCGAACCGTAATATCTGATTCAATATCACCCGTTGATTCGATTAAAACTTCGCCAATTCCTAAAGAATCACGTAATTTTTCGGCACTTGCCTTGTCTCCATTCTGAGCAATAATTTGGGTCTTCGCAAGGGGTTTAGACCAGCGATCGCTTGCAGGAAATACTTGAGCATATCCAGCCTTAGACAAAACAGTTGTGGCTTTCTTAGAGCCATCAGGCTGAGCCATACTATCTTGGATTGCCACTCTCAAAGTTTGAGGTGTATCATCTTCGAGACTTGTATCAGCTCTTTTGATCACTCCAAAGCTTTGGCTCATGATGCTAGCAAGCCGACGATTATCTAAAATCCAGTAGCTCAGATTATCAAACTCCCCTGGATTACTAAACCGTCCAGGAGCCATATGCATCTGAATGCTTTTACGATCAATCTTTGATGTATAGCCAGCGAGGGCAAGAAATTCTTCAACGGAGAGGTTAGTATCGATATTTTCCTTAACAATAGTCAGTACTTCGGGAAGCTTGGCAATCGCTTCAGGCTTAAGCTTTTGATCAATAAAAGCACGGAAAAATGCTTGCTGGCGTTGTACACGACCTATATCACCAAGATCGTCATGACGGAATCGCATATATTGAATTGACTTGTTACCGTCGAGTTTCTGTTGTCCTGCATTGAGATTAATGTATAGATGTTGGCTATCATCTTGATACTTCATCTTTTTGGGGACGTAGACCTCAACACCACCCAGCGCATCGACCAGCTTACCAAACCCATTAACATTAAAACGAATATAGCGATCAATGGGAACATCTCCCAGTACTTGGCTAACTGTTTGAGCGGATAGAGCCACGCCGCCAGCATAGTTAGCAAAATTGATCTTAGTTCTGCCAACCCCTTGAATATCAACTCTGCTATCACGAGGAATTGAAAGAACAGAAACTTTTTGATTAACGGGGTCAAAACGGATCAGCAACATTGCGTCACTCAGACCGTTGAGGTTATCTTCGACCTCAGCGAAGTGTTTACCTTTGGGCTTAGGTTGAGCACCAGGTAAATCAGATGTAAGTACAATCGTCCCTAATACCAAAATATTCACAGGACGAGTCAGCGTTGGCACACCCGCGATCGCGGAAGTCATGCCATCGGAGTTACGGTTAAATACGGCAGCTTCGTCAGCTGATAATTGCCGTTGCTGAAAAGGTCTACTACTTAACACATATGCTAATCCAGCACCTAGCCCCCCTGACAACAGCGCTACAAACAACACTATAAAAAGTGTCCATTTATGCTTAAATGAAGCCGTTTTGGGATTAGACGACTTATTAGACAAACTTGACTTACCTAAATTGATGGGATTTGTTGCCACAGGTAGGGAATACTCCTCACGACTGAACGTTTGCTTCAGAGATCGCCCACCCATGAGCAAAGATGGGACTCAACACGTTGATTAAAACTTACTCAAGAAACTTGCACAGGGTTCTTAAGCCTTTTAGACTAATTTGCGTTTAGACTAATTTGCATTTAACTTTAGCACTGTATCGTAACTTACCGTTACAAACTGCTAAACATCATACAAGAGTAGGGGAAAGTCTAGTTATAGCCTTTTTCAAGCAAGCGAGGTACAAAGACGTACTTCACCAAGCTGATAAACGCTATATACAAATTGTTTGGATGGATGATACTACATATCACAAAAGAAATCGTGTCGCAAGAAGAATTTCAGAAATAAGTACTAGAATCGCTTGCCGAGTTAAAAACTGAGATAGTTGAGGCGCGATCGTCTAGGTTAACGCCATTCGCCATTTGCGGCGTGCGAAGCACGTCGCAAATGGCTATATCGAACTCACGTTAAGCTAGTATCGACATGTTGTTAGCAAGATTTTTGCAAGATCTACAAGATCTATTAAGTTGCTCATGGAAGTTAGATTTAGAGAATGCGATTGGTTTGACCTATGGATTTGGATCAAGTTTAGTGAAATTCCATCTCAGCAAGAAAAACAAATGTTAGACGAAGTATTTAACTCTTGGTTTTTGCTGGGTAAGTTAGGTGGTTTCAATGCTTGTAATATGCAGGTGTTGGAATCTGGTGTGGATATTAGCTATTTTGACTATGACAACCAAGCCGCTGATGATGAAATGATGTCAGTTATGCATAATATGGCAGACCTAGAGTATGAAAACGAATGGGCGCGGTGTTGGGTTGACTTAGGCACAGCCGATGCGATCGCGATCGATACCTTAGTAAATTCCTTGCGCCAGTTTGATAAAGAATATGTAGTGATCGAAGAAGTAATTATTGGCGGACAAAACTCTGACTGGTTGGTTGAGCCTAAGAACCTAGATGTTGAAGATTATGATCGTTAATTATGATCGTTAAAATGTTAGAGACATGCAAAGCATATCTCTAACCAAAAACTTTAGAGGAAAACTAAAATGCGCGTTTTACATACAATGGTTCGAGTTGGCGATCTAGAGCGATCGCTTGATTTTTATAGCAACGTCCTCGGCATGAAGATCTTGCGCCGCAAAGACTATCCTAATGGGCGCTTTACCCTCGCTTTCGTAGGTTATGGCGATGAATCAAGCAATGCTGTCATCGAGTTAACCCATAACTGGGATACTAACGCCTATGACATTGGTTCTGGCTATGGCCATATTGCTTTGGGCATGGAAAACATCTATGCCGCCTGTGAAGCCATTCGTGAGAAAGGCGGTAAAATCACCCGTGAGCCAGGGCCGATGAAGCATGGCACAACGGAAATAGCCTTCGTCGAAGATCCTGACGGTTACAAAATTGAATTAATTCAACTCAAATAAGTTCAATTGGCACTTTGCCCAATCGAACTTATTTGAGATCTAACTTATTTGAGATTGAGAGATAAATTGTTATAAGCTGTAAAGCTGCACACCAGTAGCCTAGTCATGCGTAGACCCCGATATACAACTTCTTGGCAATCCAAGCGCAAGTCTTGGTTGCGAAATACCTTACTTTTGATCCTAATTGGATTGCCACTGCTATTGATTTTGGCGGAACTAATTGCGCGAGGAGCAGTTTTAGCAACAGGTAGTACCAACCAACTGAACCCCAATAAAACTGTGGCGATCGCCCAGTCCTACGCCTTTAAGTTGCAGGACTCCAATGGTAATAACTACCCTGGATTGCCAGATGCAGGACAAATACATATCAAACGTAGTCCTCTGTTGGGTTATGAGTTGCTGCCCAGTCAGAGTAGTGATTATTGGCAAATCAATGATCAGGGCTTCCGCCAAGATTCATCAGTACCTATTAGCAAACCTGCTAACGAAATCCGCGTATTTTTAGTTGGTGGTTCTACCGCATTTACCAACATGGCGGAAAAGAACCAAAAAGCTTTGGCTTTTAAAATTGAGAAATTGCTTAATGATCGCGTCCGTGCTCAAAATAGCAATCCCGAAAAGTTTGAGCCCAAAGAAATTCCCTTCTTTGCCGATCAAATTGAAGCAATGCAAACCTTGCCACCACGTATTCGTGATGGCAGCTATCGAGTAATTGCGGCGGCGGCTCCTGGCTATAGCTCTGGCAATGAATTAGCACTGCTATCCCATAAGGTGATGGCCTATAGTCCTAATGCGTTGCTGATCCTTGATGGCTACGAAGATTTGCGATCGCCTAGCAATCAGCCTGCTCGCGAAATCGGGAACGTTGAGCAAATGTTACGAGATCCACTCGCTCAATATCGTCAACACCAAACCCAACAATTTAATAATTGGCTAAATTCTCTATATTTAGTCAAAGCATGGCAAAAATGGGTAGTCCCAGCCGATATCACCACATTTAGCTCTGAATATCAAGTTTTTAATGCTGAGCAGCTAAGCAAAGATCCTAAAGAAACTCAAAAAAGGGTCGAACGCTATCTTTACAATACTCAGCAAATGACAAGGCTCGCTAGCAGTATTCCTGCCTTGATCATTCTTCAGCCAGAAATCACTGGCAAGCAAAAGTCCTTAACTAAGGAAGAAGAAGGCATCCTGAAATCTCTAGGCAAAGAGTATAGCGATCGCACCACGAATGCTTACAAAGTCGCTGAACAGGCTCTGAGCAATAGTCCTCTCAAGGCTAAATTTGTCAATTTCTATCAGCTATTTCAAAACACAACCCAACAAGCCTTCATCGATCCGATCCATCTCACTGAAGCTGCTAATGATTTGCTAGCCCAGAAATTGTATGACAGTACTGAGCAATTGTTCTTAGTGCAGCCTTCCCCAAATGCGCTGAATGGAGATGTTGAGCCTCAACCAATACCATCTCAGCCTGTTGTGCCTCAGCCTGTGACACCGATTACCCCATCTGTGGCTCCTACACCCACTAACTAGAGAGTGGCATCTCGAAACATGGCTACCCAAAAGTAATATGGCGACTTTGCGCCGCCATATTACTTTTGGGTTTGTGCCCAAAACACCAAAAAGAAGCGAGTTGCAGCGCAGCTCGCTTCTTTTTGGTGTTTGATTTGATCTAATACCAATTCACAGAAGTGTGGCGACACTTCTGTGAATTCAAAAACAAACCCTGTAAGGGTTTTGAAAGCACAAAATAGCGTAGCTATTTTGTGCTTAATACAACGTGAATTCGATATCGCCATTTGCGCCGCGCGAAGCGCGGCGCAAATGGCGCAAAATTGTAAAAATCGCATAGCGATTTTTACAATTTTGCGCGTTCGTCGAATTGACGTTAAACTATATAAGTCAGTGAGTTTAATAAATATTTATGGTAGAACCAATTTTGTCAGGCATTTGCCTCGGTCTTATTTTCATTACCCTCGGCGGACTGTTTTTTGCTGCTTATCAGCAATATCGTCGCGTCTAGCCCTAGTATAAAAATCAAAAAGCAGAAGAGGCTGAAAATGCATCTTCTGCTTTTTGGTACAAACTTAAGGAGTGAACTTTGGCAAAAATCTTAGTTTAACGTGAGTTCGATATAGCCATTTGCGGCGTGCTTTGCCCGACGCAAATGGCAGAAAATGGTGAGAACCTCTCAGCGATTCTTACCATTTTTTGCTCTCGTCGAACTGACATTAGTTTATTCTTCTAATTCTTCAGGCTGTGCTAAGAAGCGGCAAATTTCATTGATTTTCATCCGATAAATATGCGGCCAGCCGCCATTTGTTTCAATATCACGCAAAAGATTAAATAGCTCATGCCGACTAGTCGGTAAAGCAGGCTGAAATAAATCATCACGAATGCGCTTATGGATTGATTCTAAGACTCGTAATATTTGCAAAAGATTAGCTGGGTTGCTTTGCTGATCCTCAGCAATTTGAAATAAGCGATCGCTGATCGTCTCAAGCTCAGATAAATCAGTAATTTGACCTTGTTGTGATTGGTTCTGTGATTGGATTTCTGTTTGTGCCAAGCTAAGTACCCTCGTGCGCGATAATATGATGATTGGAATTTTACAAATTAAGTCTTTAGTTAGCTAACCTCTATGGCTAGTCTAAAGCACGACCAACTCCATAACGATCTCAATTTAAAATCCCAAACTAGATCGTATTTTTTTTAAAGAGTTATCATAGGCTGCGCTTTGCACAATCTGTCCTAACTCTAAAATACTACCTGTTAAATCCCGCTAAATTAAGAAGAGGTTATTTATGAAATTTCGTAGTTTTACGAAAGCAATTTTTACATTGTGTATCAGTTTATGTATGTTAGTAGCAAGCGGCGTGTTTGCAAGTACTGCGATCGCTGCTGTTGAACCAGGCTTGACCTATGATCAAATTGTAAATACTGGCTTAGCAAATAAATGTTCTGACATCTTAGGTTCTTCTCGCGGCGGTCGTAACGTTATTCCCATTAAATCTGGTCAATCTGTGGAAATTACAGATCTTTGCCTAGAACCAACTTCATTCTTTGTTAAAGAAGAACCCAGCAACAAACGCAAAAAGGCTGAGTTTGTCGCTAGCAAGTTGATGACTCGTTCAACTTCTAGCCTTGACTTTGTTAAGGCAACTGTTACTGGTAATAGCGATGGCAGCTTATCTTTGGTAGAAACCGATGGTCTGGACTATCAACCTATTACCGTCAAAATGCCTGGTGGTGAACTAGTAGCAATTTTGTTCACCATTAAAGGGTTCAATGCTAAAACTGCTCCTGGAGTAAATGGCATTACTACATCAGTTGACTTCGTTGGTGCTACTGATGTACCTACCTATCGTGGTTCTGGCTTTATCGATCCTAAGGGTCGTGGTCTAGCGATCGGTTATGACTCTGCTGAAGCTTTACCTGCAAAGCGTAACTCTTTTGATAACAGAAGTGTTAAGGATGACTCCACCTCCAAAGGTACGATGTCCTTACAAATCGCTAAGTTGAATGCTGATACTGGTGAAATCGCTGGTACGTTTGAGACTGAGCAAACCTCTGATAATGACCTTGGCGGTGTTGAACCCAAGGAAGTAATCATTCGTGGCGTATTCTACGGCAAAGTTAACTCTTAATCTTGTCTATAAAAAGAGCGCTTTCTAATTAGAAAGCGCTCTTTTTTATTTTATTTTTTACTTTTAGCGTTGAGTCGAATGACTAAATTTACATCTTTAAATCCAGAAACTGATGTGTTCTCAAAACATCTGAAATTTTGAATTGAGATATCTGTAATCATAGTTTTTGGCAATTTATTAGAAAATTATAAAGCAACATTTTAATCTGCAAAATAGAGAAAAGGTTAGCCCAATACTTTACCTTTTTTCTAAAGGCTAGTTTTGTAGATACTTTTTAAAGAAATCGAGGGTGTAGCCAATTTCTAGGACTTGGTTGCTGCGTTTGCTGGAGCCGTGACCTTCATCGGGGAAGATGACGAGTTGCGAGGGGATTTTTTTCTGTTCGAGGATTTTTTGGATTTGGATCGCCTCACCAACGGGGACACGGGGATCGTTTGCGCCTTGGATGATGAGTAAAGGGGCTTTGATGCGATCGCTATAGGTTACAGGTGATAACTCAATTAGCGCCTCGCGATCTTTGACAGGATCACCATATTCACTAATTCTTAAAATGCGGCGATAGGGAGCAGTATTGTTTAAAAATGTGAGCAGATTGCTAATGCCAACACTTGATACACCTGCATCATAACTACCTGCAAACTTAGACATCCCCATCAGCGCAGCATAGCCCCCATAGCTACCGCCAACGATACCGATTTTGGGCTCTATCCCGTTGATTTGCCAATTTTTGCGAATGTAGATAGCAGCGTCTTCGATATCGGTGATAACTTTGAGGCGATCTCGACCATTATCAGCATTCAGCCAAGTTTTGCCATAGCCATCACTACCCCGCACATTTGGCTCCACAAATACAAATCCTGCATTCACAAATAACTGTGCATAACGATTAAATCCAGCTTTACTCTGTGCTTCGGGCCCCCCATGAAAATGTACAACTATAGGACAAGGCTTTTCCAGAGGCTTTTGAGCAGTATTTTCACATTGCGGTGAGTTATAGATAAATATGGGAATTGATACGCCATCCCTTGTTGTGTAGTTTTCGAGCTTAGCCTTGGCAAACTTACTAGTATCGATTTCGGGTGTGCTAGGCATTACCCATTGGGTGAGTTTCTGAGTCTGCCAATCATAAACATAGCTGAGGCGGGGGGCTTGAGCAGTTTCGACACCGATAGTTGTAAAACGTCCATTGCGAGTAGTAGAGCCTGTGTAGATATGATCGGCATTGGCAAACTCAGGCAATTTTATTTCCTCAAAAGTATTTGCCGCGATCGCCTTTAGGCGTGTGTAACCTCCATCATTAATTGAGTAAAGGATGCGCTGACGTTGATCATCAATATCAAATTCCGATATATCCGCTTTTAGTTCTGGCGTAATTGGTGTAAATTTTTTGTCTTTGTAACGATAAAGGCGACGAAATTCACCAAATTTTGGCGTTAATACGAGATATTCATCTTTACTAACACCATAGGTAACCCCATACTCTTCCTGTTCGTTCTGTCCGAGCATTGGTGTAGTTTGACGAGTTTTCACATCATATTCGTAATATTCGCGGGATAGACTGCCCGTTGCTTTCGCAAAGAGAAACTTCTCGCGATCGCCTGTTTCTGGATTGACAAACACATCGGCAATCCACCAAATGCCATCGCCTCCAGAGATTTGCACTTTTTTCTTAGTTTGCAAATCGTAGCGATAGATCACAACCGAGTCGGGCTTAATATCATTGGCACTGAAGTAAATTGTGCGCGAATCATTACCGATATACTGCAGTGAAGTCCTTACCCCTGCTAAATGTTGAATTTCTTCTAACTCCCCCCCCTTAGTGGATTGTAAATATAGTCCTGGATTTTCCTCGCCTTGGCGATCGCGAGATAGTAAGAGATATTTACCATCGGGAGTCATCCCTGAAATAGTAGTGGCATCTTGTCCACCTGTTACTTGTATAGGGAATTTTTGCGCCCCATCCAGTCGCCATACCTGCACCGTGCCTGTAATTCCCCATGTAAAGAACATCTGCTTGCCATCAGGTGTCACCATACCTAGCCCTGGTGATCGCACATCCAAAATTGACTCGATTGGTCGCGTCACTGTGGGTGGTAAAGCAGGGGGAGCATAGCGCTTGAGAATTGCAGGATCAACGCTATCTTTACCTAATCCTGTATATTGAGCTGCCGCAGGTAAAGTTGTAAATGTAAGGCTAGCCAGAATAATTGGGAAAAGGAGCGATCGCTTATTCATATATTTAGATTAGTTAAATTGAGATTACTTATAGCGTTTTTCAATCAAGCGAGGTACAGAGGTTTGTTTCCCCGCCGAAGGCGGGGAAACAAACCTGTACTTCACTAGCCTGATACAGGCTATATACCAATTCACAGAAGTGTGGAAACATTTCTGTGAATTAAAAACCAAACCCTGTAAGGGCTTTGAAAGCCCACAATGGCTACGCCATTTTGGGCTTTGGGATTAGATGGGCGATCGCGTGTCCTGTTGATCACGGAGGGTATGAAAGTCTTTATCAGGAGTCCACTGAATCGCGCCATCACGACCTGTCCAAAATACTCTAATTTTAGCTTCATAGAACTGGTTGACCATTGCTTCCACTACACTCGTTGCTGAGGCGATCGCGATTTTAGGATTGATGGCTTGCAAAATAGCTGGCTCAATTTGGCCCCCGGTCCACCAGAGAATATTTGCTGATAGTTTAGGAAGTAGCTCTTTTTTGGCGATGATCGCCTGTTGATATTTGGAATCAGCATTTGGTAATAGCAACCAAGATAGCTCACCTGTTTTGATTTTAACCACATCAGGCGCTTGGTTAAGGAGTTGAATGTCTACCTGATTGTTAATCGTCAGTGTTTCCCCTGCCTTCAGGGACGCTAGGGGAGTTTTGGCATTAGCGAGAGCTTGTTGAAGATTTTGATAGGTTTTTGGGGTGACACCGAGACTGATATCACGAAACTGGGCGATCGCTAAAGAATTAGATATCAAAGTATTCCAGCCATCGCTAACATCGGGTTGTGTGTCGGTAGATATCGCCCAATCAATGCGATTAACACCGAGCTTTTGCAAAAAAGGTTGCAATGTAAAGCCAGCAAATTGTTGATCGCCAGTGTTAATCAACACAGTTTGATTTTGATTTTTGATCAACATAATCGGCACATCATTAAATGCTGGCAATGTCACTTGAAATGCATTAGCTTGAGCGATCGCATTGGGAACGAACAAAACTACGCAAGCTAAGACAAAACCGATCGTCCAACGCTGCATCTTGCCAAACCAAGGCACTACCCAAATCGCGATGAATAATGCATAGGCTAACAACATTTGCCAGAGTGAGATCGCCCCAACACTAGTACTGGCATTGGGTAAAGTATTTAGCCATTGAGCGAGATTGATCATCCAATGTAGTAATGGGTAGAGAAACCAAGCGATCGCGGCTCCAATTGGCACAAAGATAATTCCTAGGACACCGCTAATCAGACCACCATAGGTAGATATAGAAACTAAGGGAGTCGTCAGGACATTGGCTAGCAAGCTGTAGGGAGAAAGTTTACCAAATATAAATAGCTGTAAAGGCAATGTCCAGATATAGGCGGCGATCGGTACAGAAAGCAATTCAGCGATCGCAGGTGGTAGCCATTCTAAACGATCAGAAATTGAGCGTGAGGTGGTAATCAGTCCAAATGTAGCCAGAAAGCTAAACTGAAAACCTAAATCCCAAATCCAAAGCGGTTGATAAAGCAATAACAGTACAGCCGTAACAATTAGCCCAATCACAGGACGGCTGCGACGCTGTACTACTAAACCAATCAAACTACCAAAGCCCATCACCACGGCTCTCAAAATCGACGGACTCGCACCAGTTAATAGTAAATATCCCCCTAAGCACAGGCTCCCAATCACAAATTGGAATTTGAGTGATTTATTGCGCGTTAAGGCGATCGCTGCACCTAGAACCAATGTCACCTGAAATCCCGAAGCTGCTAATACAGCCGCTAATCCTGCTTGAATAAATGCATCCTTTAGATCGCTTGGTAAATCTACGGCTCGGCTACCCAAAACCAATGAGCTAAGCAATGAACCCTCTGGCACACCTGCCCCCATCACATGGGCACGGACAATCCGACTGACAAACCACCATTCGCCAAAGCTAGGCGCATCACCCT
>Ga0172367_10005763_pt1 | contig 14847 bp, 14 predicted proteins | sample Lak10m_FD_114542 | JGI IMG/M metagenome (GOLD analysis project Ga0172367, IMG submission 114542) | Freshwater microbial communities from Kabuno Bay, South-Kivu, Congo - kab_022012_10m | ecosystem: Environmental > Aquatic > Freshwater > Lake | place: Democratic Republic of the Congo: South-Kivu... | reverse complement strand
GTTCAGCGTTTCAGCCACCCGGGCGTAGGCCCCAGAAAGCGTGGCGGCATTCTGGGAAGCGGCCTGCATGCTCTGGAGCTGGGCTTCCGAGACAGAGGAGGCCTCCATCAGGGTTTGTGCAGTCTTATTATAGGATGTGGTTAGTTCGCTGACGGAAGATGTGGCTTGTTTCAGGCTGCTTACATACTGATCGCTGGCGACCGATGCACTGCTCACATTGGAGAGTTGTGCCGTTGTCTCCGACAGACTTCGAAGCCCGTTCCCCAGGCTCTCAACCAGTTCGGGACCGATCTTCGCCTTTTCAAGCATGTCGTCCAACTCCTGCGTGACAGTAAGATTCCTGCCCTCTTCATCAACCTTTCCGTGGTAGATGCCCCCTAACTGGGGATACACCAGGCTCCAATCGGGTTCAACATGGGGTGGTTCAAATGCAGAGAAGAAGAAGATGATCGACTCCGTCCCAAGACCCAGGATCAGCATGATATCTGCCCCCGTATAGTGGTTGATCTTGAAAAGGGCGCCAATGATTACAACGGATGCCCCCCATCCGTAGAGCTTCGACATGAAGTTTCGGTAACCTCTTGTTCTTACTAATTTTGCTAAACCCATTGTGTTTCTCTATTTTTAAGTTAGGTTGGTTGAATGATTGTCTTATTTATTTATAAACTTTTGACGCGCGGGCTGGATTATCGTCTTTCTGACGTCCAAGATAATTCTGAACACACCGGAACCCTACATAACATTTTGACGTATCCTGGTATTCGTAGGCCCGGGTGGAGACCCTCAGGTAATAGGCCACATCTTTCCAGGAACCACCGCGAACCACCTTTCTCTTGAGGGCGGGAGGGTCAGCGTCTTTGGCATTGTACTGGTAATCAGGATTCAGGTCCCAGGCAAAATTATAGGAGGATGGGTGATAGGCTGAATTGGTCCATTCAGCCACATTACCTGCCATATCATACAGACCGAAATCGTTGGCGGGATAATGGGCTACGATCACCGTCTGTGCGCCACCGTCGTCGATGTAATCACCCCGCAGGGGTTTAAAGTTTGCCAGGAAACAACCTTTGTCGTTCCTTGTATAGGGGCCTCCCCATGGATAAGGGTTCCCGTCGTAACCGCCACGGGCGGCCCATTCCCATTCGGCTTCAGAGGGAAGGCGGAAATCGCTGATCGCTGTCTCCCCCTTCTTGCCATAAAGGAAACTGTTTTTAAGCTGGGTTCTCCACACGCAAAACGCTTTTGCTTGTTTCCAGTTGACACCAACCACGGGGTAATTGTCATAAGCCGGGTGCCAGAAGTACTTCTCCGTACTCGGATCGTTGAATGAATAGACATAATCATGGATCCAGCAAAGGGTATCCGGGTAAACATTGATCACCTCTTTGCGGACATAGACGGAACGGTCTTTCAACCCTTGCGGACGGTTGGCCAGACCAGCATCCTTGATATCACCGGTTTGTGTATAATCTTTTGCCGCAGCAGCCTTCAGATCGACAAAATAGTATTCGTAATACAACTTCCTGGTATCAATTTCCTTTCTTCTGAAGAACCTCTCTTCTTCAGGAAGATACATCTCAGCCAATGCATCCCTTACATCCTGCTCCTCAGAGTCCCATTCAAGCTTGGATTCCCAGTTCAGGAAAGGGGGATCATAAACCTCCCCTGTCTTTTCATTCTCCGATACCAGGAAAATATCCGGCTGAACCTCACCAAGGATACGACGGGCAATGGAGTCCCTGACCCAAAACACAAACTGACGGTACTCATTGTTGGTGATCTCTGTCTGGTCCATATAAAAAGACTGGACCGTCACCGTCTTGGCGTTGTTGATCTGGTTATACATGACATCTTCATCGCCAATACCCATGGTGTAACTACCCATTGGGATATAGACCATGCCAAAGGGGTCCGGTTGATAGTATCGTTTTCGGTTTTTCACCCCTGTTAGTTCCCCGCTGCCTGAGTTGCCGCAACTTCCCAGGAAGAGGAGGAGGACAAAATAAATGAGCAGTCTTTTCATTTTTTGGCTGATTAAATGATGAAAAATAACGCTGCGTATTGAGGTTTATTATTTATGTTCAGTGCAAAAGTCAAAATAAAACGGCAAAGATATACAAAAAAAATCATAGGAATCGGGTGTTTTTATACCTCTTCCTGTATTTTTCCACCTCCACTTTGAAACAGTATCCCAACATCACCTCGATGCTCCCGCTGTTGAACCTGCTCAAGGCCGAAGTGCTTATATCGTAGGATATTCCTACATGAAAACTCTTGATATTCGCTCCCACCAGCACCGCGATGGCGTCCTGAAACCGGTATTCCAGGCCTCCCCAAAACTTCTTGTTATAGGCAACCAGGGCGGCTATATTGAAAGTAAACGCCGCTCCGTCATAAGCCAGGATGGCAGAGGGCTTGATCTCAAAACTCGGGTGGTTCGGAAGCATCCAGTTGTACCCTCCGGTCAGGAAATAGGTTCTTCGCTGCTGGTAGTAGGAGTTCTTTGCCTTGGTTTGGAAAAGCTGCCCGGCTGATAGCCCGATATAATACTTGTCCGGCACCTCCCAGTAAAGTCCCATGTCGGCATCGATGGTGAGGTCGGTTTTCTCATTGTATTCTTCAAATACAGGATCGTTGGCATCGATAACATGACCCTGGAACTTGGCGAAATCGATCCTGTAGTTCATCAGGTTTGCCTGGATCCCGACACCAAATTCCCCGGGGCCAAGATCCATCCGGAAAGCATATCCGATCTTGACTCCGATATTGTTAAAAAAACCGATCCTGTCCGACAGGATGCTCCCACCCAGTGCTCCATGCAGGAATTTGACGGGGGCATCCACCGTCAGAAAGATGGATTCGGGATTTATTTTATTGCCGTCGTTATCCTTGAATCCAAGCCACTGCTCACGGATCAGTCCGTTGACACAAATCCCTCCCGAACTGCCTGCATACCCGGGATTGTAGCTCATCTGGCTGAACATGTACTGGGTAAGCACCGGCACCTGTTGAGATCGGGCAGTTAGGGAGAAAAGAAAGGAAATGGCCAACAGTAAAACCACCTGGAACATCAACGGCATCAGAATCAGGTCGCTTTTATATGTCGTATTATCGAGCTTCAATAGTTCAGGTTGTTAGGGTAGAAAAAGCATGTAAAAATATTAAAAAAAATAGAAACGAAATGATACCTTCAAATTTACTACAAAAAAATAACTTTACATCCCCTTAAATCCATCACATCATGGCATTCTTTCTTCTTAAGGAAAAACCCTTTTCAAGAAAATGGTTTATCCATTACAGCCTCATCGTTATCGGATCCTTTATACTGGCCACCGGGTTTGTATTTTTCATCACCCCATACAAAATTGTTCCCGGAGGGGTTTACGGGATCTCCATTGTGCTGCACTATCTCTTCGGAACACCGGTCGGTCTTGTGGCCCTTTGCTTCGACATTCCATTAACGCTGATCGGGCTGAAAATATTGGGTCCCCACTTCGGATTTAAAACGGTTCTTGGGTTTTCCCTCACGGCGGTATTCAATGACGGTTTGACCTACCTGTGGGGTTATGAACCTCTTGTTCAGGGAGATGCGCTCCTGTCTTCCATTTTCGGAGGGGTGTTGGTCGGTCTCGGACTGGGACTGATCTTCAAGTCAAAAGCCACCTCCGGAGGATCTGATATTGTCGCCATGATCATCAATAAATATACGAAGATCCCCCTGGGCCAGCTGATCATCCTGGTTGACTCCATTATTGTTCTCTTCGGGCTGGCCGTTTTCCAGGACTGGAAGATCCCTCTCTACTCATGGATCGTAATCTTTATTTCGGGGAAAGTGATCGATGTAGTGCTGGAGGGGATCAGCTATGATAAAAGCCTTTTCATCATCTCCGACAAGCACGAGGAGATCCGTGAAAAGATCATCAACAACCTGAACCGGGGCGGGACCTACCTCGAAGGGAAAGGGATGTACAACCTGGCCGAACGAAAGATCATCTTCACCGTGGTCAGCCGCAGGGAGTTGGCGCTATTACAGGAGTACATCCATAAAATTGATCCCAAGGCCTTCATGACCGTGGTTGACGCCACGGAGATCCTCGGGGAAGGGTTCAGGTCATTGAAGGAGAAGCTGTCGGATTGAACCAGCGGACAGGCGGACAGGCGGACAGGCGGACAAGCGGACAAGCGGACAAGTTTCAAGGTGCAGTGGTGAGGTGGTGGTGAAAAGCTGTCGGTTGTGGGTTGTTTTCGATTTCAGGCTTCGGTTTCTGCCAATAGCGAACAGCAGAACCCGTATTGTGCATCCCACATCTGTTATCCGGCATCTCAGAACCTCTTACCTCTTTCTTCTCACCTCCCACGTCTCACGTCTCACCTCTAACATCCTTCGCATCACGGTACTACCGTATTCACGTATCCATCCACCGCCCACTAAAAATACTTATGGATCAGTTTGACAACATCGTTGGCGTTGGCCCAGATCAGCAGACCGAAAAGCAAAATCATCCCAACGACCTGTGCATATTCCAGGAATTTGTCGCTGGGCTTCCGCCTGAAGATGATCTCATAAAGCAGGAATAGCACATGTCCGCCATCCAGCGCCGGAATGGGGAGTACATTCAATACGGCCAGCATGATGGAGAGGAAGGCGGTCATGGACCAAAAGGACTGCCAGTCCCAGGTGGAGGGAAAGAAATTGCCGATGGCGATGAAACCTCCGACCGACTCGTAGGCTTTCTCCTGGGAGAACAGCAACTTTATCGACTTCAGGTAGTTGCCGGTTCCCTCATAGGCTTTGACCACCCCGGCAGGTATGGCTGTGAAGAGGTTATAGCTTTTCCTGTGAAAATTCAGGAAGTCAGCCGGCGGTTTCGGATAGACCCCCAGCAAACCACCGGCAGGGACCTCCACCGGGATCACGATGGTATCGCTGTTCCTGAGCAGGGTAACACGGATCATCTCGTTTTTATGACGCTGCACCTCTTCCCTGAACTGATCGAAATAGGGCATGAGGCTGTCATTCATCCCGATGATCTGATCTCCCTTCAGGATTCCCGCTTTTTTCCCCTGGGAATCTTCTGTGAAGGCATTCACCACGAAGGGGATTCTGACAGAGATGAAATCGGGGCTTTTGTGCTTGATCAGTTTGGCAATGGCCCCTTCCGGTACCATGACATTCATCGGTTCTCCATCGCGGATCACCTGGATGCTCTTCGCCTCCTCCAGAATGATGGTCTTTGGAATGTTAATGAAATCCTCCACCTCAACGGAGTCAACAGACAGGATCCTGTCCCCGTTCCTGAGCCCCATCTCGTACCCCAGGGAATCGACGGTGATGCCGTATTTCACCTCCCTGGTCGGGAGGTAGTCATAGCCCCATACCGAGAGCATCACGATATAGATCACCACAGCCAACAGGAGGTTCACGATCACCCCGGCTAACATGATGATCAGTCGCTGCCAGGCCGGTTTCGAGCGAAACTCCCATGGCTGGGGAGGTTGCTTCATCTGTTCCTTGTCCATCGACTCATCAATCATTCCCGAGATCTTGACATAACCACCCAGCGGAAGCCATCCCAGACCATATTCCGTCTCCCCCTTTTTGAATTTAAAGATGGAGAACCAGGGGTTGAAAAAGAGATAGAATTTCTCGACACGTGTCTTGAATATCCGGGCGGCAATGAAGTGGCCCAGTTCGTGAAAAATCACCAGGATGGATATGGCAAGCAGAAATTGAAGCGTCTTGATCAGGATGTCCATGTTCTTTCAGATATAAGTTGATATGCTTTTTCAGTGGTATGATGATGGGTTGAGATATACTCATCGAGTGTCGGATGTCGCAGGTTCGGCATGGCTTCAAGGCACGCCTCCACCACATCGGCCATCGCCAAAAAGGGGAGCTGCATGTTAAGAAAAGCTCTCACGGCGGCTTCATTGGCTGCATTCAGGACACAAGGGGCGTTGCCTGCTGCGTCAAGGGCCTGATAAGCCAGGGAGAGATTGCGAAAAACCTCCAGATTGGGTTTTTCAAATGTCAGTCCGGCATAGTGAAGCAGGTCGAGCCTCGGGATTGCAGCCTGAATCCGTTCAGGGAAGCCCAGTGCGTAAAGGATCGGAAGCCGCATGTCAGGTACGCCCATCTGGGCTTTCACGGAGCCGTCCATAAACTGAACCATTGAATGGATGACCGACTGCGGGTGTACCACCACCTCGATCCGGTCAGCATGGAGTCCAAACAACCAGTGGGCCTCGATCACCTCCAACCCTTTGTTCATCATGGTAGCCGAATCGATCGTGATCTTGTTCCCCATGGTCCAGTTGGGATGGGCAAGGGCTTCATGGATCCCTCTAGGTGCAATCTCCTCGCGGCTCAATCCCCGGAAGGGTCCGCCTGAAGCAGTAAGGACGATTTTTTCGATGGTTCCGGGTTCTTCTCCCATAAGGCATTGAAAGATGGCTGAGTGCTCCGAATCGACCGGTATGATAGCTGCCCCGGATTTCAGCGCTTCAGTCATGATCAGCTCTCCGGCGATGACCAGCGATTCCTTGTTGGCCAATGCCAGGGTCTTCCCAGCCACGACTGCCGTGTAGGAGGGGATCATCCCGGCATACCCTACCAGGGCATTCAGCACGATGTCCACCCCGTCCATTTCCGTGATCTGGGCAATCGCCTCTTCTCCGGCAAAAACCTTGATCGGGTAACGGCTCAGGCTGTCATGTACCTTTGAATAGAGGTCGGGATTCCCTATGACCACTGTGTTGGGTTGAAATTCAACTGCCTGTTCAATCAACAGTTCGCAGTTATTCATGGCAGTAAGGACCTCCACCCCAAACCTGTCAGGATGACATCTGACAATGTCCAGTGCCTGTTTTCCGATGGAGCCTGTCGACCCGAGTATGGTAAGTTGTTTCCTCAATCCTTCTCCCATCCGTTAAAATGAGATGTAATCCTGTGGGTTGACCGGTGTTCCCTGGTTCCACAATTCAAAATGGAGATGCGGACCGGTGGAGAGTTCACCTGTTTCCCCGATGATCGCGATGGCTTCACCGGCTTTTACAATATCACCTGCCTTTTTCAGCAAGGCGAAGTTGTGCTTGTAAATGGAAACAATCCCCTGCGTATGCTGGACCCCAATTACATAACCCGTTTCCACCGTCCAGTTGCTGAAGATCACCGTCCCATCCAGCACCGATTTGATCGGTTCATCTTTCTTCGAAACGATATCGACCCCGAAATGTTGCCTGTCGGGATCAAACTCATTGGTTATGACCCCCTTGATGGGAGTGAAGAAGAGGAGGTTCCCGATGCCGAGCCGCTGTTGCGTCACTTTCTCGGCCGACTCCATTTGATAGAGGCTGTATTTGCTCTGGTTTTCGATCTCCACCCGCAGGAGGGAATCTTCCTGCGATCGCGTCAGCTGGATGTCATGATAGGTGGATGTGGTATCCCTGGGCAGTGCCTTGTCGTCGGTGAGCTCTTGTCCGCTAACGATCCGTTTCAGGTTCTCGATGAAAATCTCTTTCCTCTCCAGGTCCTTTTCGATCGAATCGGTCTTCAACTGAAGTTCATAAAGATCCTTCGTCAGCCCCACATTGGTGTAACCGGGAATATACTCCCTGAGCGGGGTGAAGGCGATCAGCACCGTGGTGAGAAAGATCAGCACGATGATGATGGTGCCGAGGGCGATGAAAACGTTCAGGCGGTTGAGACGGAAGGTCAGCCTCTCCTCCAGTGTTTCATCGTTCATGAATACCAGCCGGTATTTCCACTTCAGCTTTTGATACCATTTGGTCTTTTTCCCCTGATCCTTTGTTTTCGCCATTCGGCCGCTCCTGCGTTAGTTTTGAGCTGCAAATATCGCAAAATATAATATTTTTGTGAAATTTTAGTTATACCCATACACTTTAAACGCATAGTGAATCTGAAGAAATTATACCTGTCGGGATCCCTCCTGATCATCCTGGCCGGTTTGATTGTGAGCAGCGGATGTTCCACCAAAAAGAACACCTTTACCCGTCGTGCCTATCACAATCTTACCTCCCATTACAACGTATATTGGAATGGCATGGACCAGCTCCGCCAGGGAGTCAGGGAGTATCAGAGCACGATTGTCGACAATTACTCGCTGATCCTTCCGGTTTACAATTACGGTGACAAGGCCAACAACGGACAGCTCTCCCAGTATGCCGACATTGCCATCACCAAAGCCTCTAAAGCGGTGCAGAAACATTCGATGTTCTTCAACCAGAAGGAGTATGTCAAATGGATCGACGATGCTTACCTGCTGATCGGCAAGTCATATTACTACAAGCAGGATTGGGGGATGGCCCGGCGAACCTTTGAATTTGTCATCAAGACATACAACAAGAACGAAATCAAGTACGAAGCCATGCTCTGGCTGGGCATGTCCAATATCCAGATGGGAGATTACAAGCGGGCGGAGCCGATGCTGGACATGTTACAGAGCAAGGTCAACCAGGGGGAGGCGCCTGAGAAATATGACATGCCTCTGAACCTGGCTTATGCCCAGTTTAACATCTTGCAGCAGAAATACGATGCGGCAGTCCCTTACCTTCAACGGGCCATCGAGCTGAACCCGGGCCATGAGATGAAGACCCGCTGCTTCTTCATCCTGGGGCAGATCTATCAGAAAAACGGTGATTACGCTTCCGCCACCCGGATGTACAAAGATGTGATCAACCGGAATGCCTCCTTTGCCATGGAATTCAATGCCAAGATCAACCTGGCTCAGTGCTACGATACGAAGAGTGGCGACAAGGACTATATCATCAAGAAGCTGACCAGGATGCTGAAAGATGACAAGAACAAAGAGGTGCTGGATCAGATCTATTATGCCCTTGCCCAGGTGTCGCTTCGGGATGCCGACACGGCCGCCGCCGTAAAATACCTTGCCTCGTCGGTGACCTTCAGCACGAAGAACTATTACCAGAAATCCATCTCTTCACTTGCGTTGGCCGATATCTATTTTGCTATGCCGGATTATTCCATGGCGCAGGCATACTATGACAGCACCATGCAGTTTCTTCCCAAGAACTATCCGAATTTCAAGGAGATCAAACGGAAAACAGAAACACTGACCGACCTGGTGACTAACCTACAGGTCATCCAGCTGGAAGACAGCCTTCAAATAATGGCCCTGTTGCCTGAAGCGGAAAGGAACAAAAAGATCGATGAAATTATCGCCAAAATACTGCAGGAAGAACAGCGCAAGAAGCTGGAGGAGATGGAGCGGCAGACTGACCCGAACCTTTTTGGTAAGGGGGGTACCGAGTTGGCGTCCATTGCCGGGCCCAAGCAAGGGAAATGGTATTTTTACAACCCCACGACCCTCTCTACGGGATTTTCCACCTTCACGCGGAAATGGGGACGGCGAAAGCTGGAAGATCTCTGGTTCCTCAGCGATAAAACCATTATCTCATTTGATGATGGGTATGCCGAGGCCGACACATCCATGATGGTTGGAGACTCAATCGGGGGAAGGCAGATCATTGCCACTTCAGATCCGAAAAAACGCAACTACTACCTGAAAGATATCCCCTTCACACAGGAGCAGGTTGACGTATCCAACCAACGGATCATCGATGCATACTACAATGCAGGATTCATATACATCGACGGCCTGAAAGATTATAAAAATTCCATCGAATCATTTGAGACACTGCTCACCCGCTTCCCGAAGAACGAGCATGAACCCCCCTCCTGCTATGAGCTCTATACCTTGTATGGCGATCTGGACAACCAGCCTAAGAGCGACTATTACCGGAATCTGGTCCTCAACCAGTACCCTGAGACGGACTATGCCAAGTTGCTTGTCAACCCGGATTACTATAAAGAGATCCAGCAAAAAAAATCACAGGCAGCCAATCTCTATGAGGAAACCTGGCTCGCTTTCAGCAACGAGCAATACTATATGGTCCTGCACAATGCCGATCAGGCCTTTGCCCAATATCCCAACGACACCAGCCTGATCCCCCGGTTTGCTTATCTCCGGGCCATGTCACTCGGAAAGGTGGAGGTGGTGGATTCAATGGTCACCGCGCTTCAGGGAATCGTGGATAAATACCCGGGACACCAGGTCACGGCACTCGCTTCAAATATGCTTGAATTCCTGAGCCAGAAGCGGGATGCCAACGGAGAACCGGTCGCGAAAGGCACCACCCAGGAAGAAGATCCGAGCGAAAAGCTCTATACCTATTATCCCAATTCCATTCATTTCTACATCCTGATCGTCGATGGCAACAAGGTGGATGTGAATGCGCTGAAAATCAAGATTACTGATTTTAACGAGAAGTATTTCCGTCTGGAAGAGCTGCAGGTCAACAGCCTTGTGCTGGATAACTCAAGGGAGATGATCACGGTCAACAACTTTTATGATAGCCAGAAGGCGATGGAATATTACCTGTCGATCAAGGGAAGTCCTTACGTATACAACAAGCTGGAGAATGTGGGGGATTATTCGGATTTCGTCATCTCCGTGGAGAATTATCCTATTTTCTACAGGAATAAGAGCACCGATCTCTACCGTCGGTTTTTCGAAAAGAATTACAACGCCCAGGATGCCGAATAATTTTTTACCTTTGTAACACCAAGAGTTCTAATACCTACACAATGGCTAAAGAAAAAGAACAGGAGATACCTTCCATCAATCTGTTGAGCAACGGAACAACCGTGAAGGGTGATATTAAACTGTCAGGGGATTTCCGGATCGACGGCACCCTGGTTGGGACCATCGATTGCAAAGGGAAGGTTGTTGTCGGTTCCTCCGGCGTCATCGAGGGAGAGATCCGTTGCCAGAATGCTGATTTTTCAGGTCAGGTCAAGGCTCAGGTCAAGGTGGCCGACCTGCTGACCCTGAAAGAATCTGCCAGGTTTGAAGGCGATATCATCACCAATAAACTGGCCATTGAACCCGGAGCAAAGTTCACTGGGAGTTGTCAGATGGAGCAACATGAGCATTATAAATCCGAAGAAAAGCCTAAATAATTACGCCCGGTACTCCAGCATGGCCATCCAGATGGCGGTGATCATTGTGCTGGGGGTATTCGGCGGCTACAAACTGGATGAGTGGTTGCATACGACCCCGATCCTCACAGTCATCCTCTCCCTGCTCTCGGTTGTGATTGCCATCTATCTTGTGACGAAAGGACTTCTGAAAAAAAGAAACGATTCATGAAATCTCCCTATATCGCTTTTCTGAAAAACCTGCTGATCTTCTCCCTGATCATCGTCATCATCTACATCGTTTTGAGTTATTTGCTTCCGGTCACCTGGTTCAGCATGGCGTTACCCTTTCTCTTTCCCTTTTTCATTGCCACAACCCTGATCTCATACCATGTTCTGCTGAAATCGCTTCACCGTCGTTTCAGCAAATTCGTCAACCGCTTCATGGGCGCTACGGCGATCAAATTGCTCTGGTACCTAGCGGTCATGGTTACCTATATCCTGATTTTCCGGTACGATGCCATCCCCTTCGCGATCAACTTTTTTATCCTCTACCTCTGTTTTACCATCTTCGAGACCGTCTCCCTGGTCAACTATTCAAAATCCTATGTGTCAGCCAATACTCCCAATCAATCCTAGATGCTGAATCTTCGAAGAGAGCTATTGGTTGTTGGATTTCTCCTCCTGTGTGTCATCCGTTCCGTTACCGGATCACCTCAGTCAGAAGTAGATTATTTCCCGTCGGAGGTGGATACCAACTATATCGAAAACTTCAAATACAAACTGACAGCCCGTTACTACCTCCTTGCCCAGAACACCAGCCTGATGATCTATCCCGACAAGGAATCCAGCTTGCTGTATCAGCCAAACGAATCAGGAAGGATCGGAATTGCGGGGTTCTACAGTTGGTTCGGGTTGGGACTTTCCCTGGGGACAAAACTCTTCAGGCGAAATCCGGATGTTTACGGAACAACCCGGTCATGGGACTTCCGTGTCAATGCCTATGGAAAGTTCCTTGCCGTGGAGGGATACCTGCAATATTACAGGGGATTTTACATGAATTACAAATACGATGACACCCGAGAGACGGTCATCATTCCGGGAATGAGCCTGATCTCGTTTGGCGTGGACGGGACTTACATCTACAACTACGGAAAATTCTCCATACGGGCCGCGTTCACTCAGAACGAGCGGCAGAAAAAGAGCGCTGGAAGCCTCGTGGTCAAACCCACTTTCCGGTACTATTATGTCGACAGCGATACCGGGATCATCCCTCAAAATGTTCTGGATATCTATTCTCCCGGCCAGAAAAATATCTTATGCGGAAACTTCTATACCCTGGGGCTTGGACCGGGTTATATTTACACCTTTGTTTTTCTTAAAAACTTCTACATCACGGCCGCCACGCAATTGGATATGAACTGGAGCTTCTACGATTACCGTACACCAGATGAGTCGTATAATTACCGCGGGTTCTCCTTCCCCTTTTCCGTAAGGGCGGTCGCCGGGTACAATTCCAACACCTGGTTCATCGGCACCAGCTTTATCTCCACTGTCTTCGTTCTGAGACCGGGAGCACTGGACCGGAATGAATTTCATTATTCCCTGACACAAATCCGTTTCTGGGTCGGCACCCGCTTCAATGTGTTCAAACGGTGGAACAAAAAAAAGTCGTAATTTTGCGTTCAACCCAGAGAATATGGTCTATATTACACGAAGGGAACACTTTAACGCAGCCCACCGGTTATTCCGACCCGAGTTTTCTGATGAAGAGAATCTCCGTGTTTTTGGAAAATGTTCAAACCCTAACTGGCACGGACACAATTACATCCTCTATGTCACAGTAAAAGGTGATATGAACCCCGATACGGGATTTGTGATCAACCTGAGTGCCCTGAGTGAATTGATCCGTTTGCGCGTAGTGGACAAACTGGATCATAAAAACATGAACCTGGAGGTCGACTTCATGCAGGGCCGGCTGGCCTCCACCGAGAACCTGGCTGTCGCCATCTGGGGCGAACTTGAGGCCGGAGTCCGTGAAATGGGAGGCACCCTGCATTCTGTGAAAGTTGAGGAAACGGAAAACAATTCGGTTGAGTACTTCGGTACTTAATGGTAAATTCAAACTCTATGGAAGACAAACTGAGTTACGAAAAAACGGAAGACTTTGATCCTGAACGTATTGATAAATTAAGTTACCATTATCGGGAGATCCTTCAACTCATCGGGGAGAATCCGGAACGGGAAGGGCTGCTGAAGACGCCGCTACGGGTCGCCAAATCGATGCTCTTCCTAACCCAGGGATATGACCTGGATCCGGTGGATGTGCTCACCTCGGCCAAATTCAGGGAAGACTATCGGGAGATGGTGATCGTGAAGGATATTGAAATTTATTCCATGTGTGAACATCATATGCTCCCCTTTATCGGGAAAGCGCATGTAGCTTACATCCCGGATAAATATATCACCGGCCTGAGCAAGATCGCCCGGGTTGTCGAAATTTATGCCAGGAGGTTACAGGTTCAGGAAAGGCTGACCACCCAGATCAAGGATGCCATCAACAACACCCTCCACCCCCTGGGTGTGGCAGTCGTCATCGAGGCACAACATTTGTGCATGGCGATGCGCGGCATCCAGAAGCAAAATTCGGTGACAACCACCTCCGATTTTGTAGGGGCATTTGAACGGGATACCACCCGGCAGGAGTTTCTGCACCTGATCAGTGCGAAGCTGCATTAGTAGAGGCGAGGCATGCCTCGCCTTAACAAGCGGACAGGTGGACAAAGGGTGAATGAGGAATGAGGAATGAGGAATGAGGAATGAGGAATGAGGAATGAGGAATGAGGAATGAGAAATGAATTACGAATGACAAAAGACTAATTACTAATAAATCTCTAATTACCAATATTTTATGTCACCTGGACTGTCAGCTGAATACAGCTATCGCGCATCACGCATCGCGCATCAGCGAATAGCGAACAGCGAAATAGCGAAATAGCGAAATAGCGAAAATTAACATAGGAGAATAAACGATGTTTGAACAAGATAATCAAGGATATTTTACCACAGGGCGAGAGGCACCGGTTGAGACCCGTGCAATTGCGAAAACCTTCATGGCCAGCGTGTTTCTATGGATGACGCTCGCCATGGCCATCACAGCAGTAACCGCCTATTGGTTTGCCTCGGACGCGAAACTGATCGGCTCACTCTTTAACCCGGAAACGGGAGGAATGTCGGGTCTGGGATGGGTTGTCATGCTGGCACCTTTAGGGTTTGTGTTGCTGATGTCCTTCGGATACCAGAAGCTGTCACCTGCCATAATGACACTCCTCTTTCTGGCGTTTTCTGTGCTGATCGGCATGAGCCTCAGTTTCATTCTGGTAATCTATACCGCCTCTTCCGTATACCAGACCTTTGCCATTACTGCTGGGATGTTCGGCATCATGGCCGTAACGGGCTACACCACCAAGACCGACCTGACAAAGTTCGGCTCCATCATGTTCATGGGGCTTATCGGGATCATCCTGGCCATGGTGGTGAACTTCTTCCTGAAATCCAACACGCTCGAGTATGTGATCAGCGTGATCGGCGTACTGGTCTTTACCGGCCTCACCGCCTATGATGTCCAGAAGCTGAAACGGATCGGCGGCCAGGCGATGGATGCCGGAAACACCCGCAAGATGGCGATCATGGGAGCCTTGACTCTCTACCTCGATTTCATCAACATGTTTCTGTTCCTGTTGCGCCTGTTTGGGGACAGGAGATAGGAGGTGAGACGTGAGACGTAAGACGAAAGACGAAGGACGAAGGACGAGGGACGAAGGACGAAGGACGAGGGACGAAGGACGAAGGACGAGGGACGAAGGACGAAGGACGAGGGACGAAGG
>Ga0172367_10005762_pt1 | contig 14848 bp, 20 predicted proteins | sample Lak10m_FD_114542 | JGI IMG/M metagenome (GOLD analysis project Ga0172367, IMG submission 114542) | Freshwater microbial communities from Kabuno Bay, South-Kivu, Congo - kab_022012_10m | ecosystem: Environmental > Aquatic > Freshwater > Lake | place: Democratic Republic of the Congo: South-Kivu... | reverse complement strand
GGCAACAACATTAATTTTTTTTAATCGGCGCCAAGGTACGGAACTTTTTTATGACATCACTGATTGACGCGTGTTTCAATCAATCGTTTCAATCACCCTATCACACGCGGGGGCACGGCAAGACGCATACAATGAACGGAAAAAAATTATTTATAGAACTAATATATAGAAATGACAAAATGCAATTTAATAAGACGTTTAGGAAGTAAGAAAATGGACATTAAATATTTTGATAAATACTTGCCATATGACTGTGAAACAGTTGTTGAACCATTTTCAGGAGGTTTTTCAGTTACAAAACATTACCTAAATAAACAAAAAACACAGGAATGATAAACATGAAAAATCAATATATTCATTGTCTTTAATCTTCTGGCAATATTTTCATACTATTATTATATATGAATATTTTTAGATTGATATATAATTATGCCACATACAATCAATTATTAGCAAACGATATACAAGAATGTGCTATTTGTTTAAATGAAACATCATTAACAACCGTTTGCAATCATTTTATTTGTGATAGCTGTTATTTGAAAATCAAAAATAACGGCTGTCCAATATGTCGCAAAAAAAGAATATAAAAAAATGGCTTAAAATAATTTTACCATATATTATTATAAGATGAACAATCAACTGGAGCAATTTAGATTAATAAACGGATACCCAAATTATCAAGTATCGAATCATGGACGTGTAATGAATGCTATAACAGGACGAATATTATCATTACGGGACAATGGAAATGGATATAAAATTATTCAATTAGGAAAAGGAAAAAATCATTATGTGCACAGGCTTGTAGCATACGCATTTATTGAAAATCCAAATAATTATACGATAATAGATCACCTTAATAAGGTACGGTATGATAACAATGTAAATAATTTGCGTTGGTGTAATCAATCAATGAATTTGAAAAATAGAAGTGCAAATAAAAAGAATTTAACTGGAATTTGTGGTGTCACTTGTAAAAAAACTAAAAAAGGAACTGTATATTATTTAGGTAAAATAAAAAACAATGAAGGTAAATATATTTCAAAATCATTTCAAACTCTTATAGAAGCGCGACAATGGAGACGCCAACAAGAACAAAATTTTGGAGGATATTTATAATGGCAAACAAATATTATAATGGACAAATATAAACTTGTAAAAGGAATTTGTACGTTCTGCCACTGGAAAACGATATTTGCAATGTCACATGAGGATTTTGCGATTGAATATTTATTTGAAACCGGAAATGTATGTCCGATAATTAAATATCAAAACAAATTAATATTTGATAAAAGTAGTATATAGATATGTACTCAGATTTAGATTTAAAAGAAATGGCGATTCCATTAAAAATAAAGTTAAACGGTGTTTTGTGTAAAGACAAATTAACATCAGTAAAACAAGGCGGATACATAATAAACATGCAGTCATCGGTAGACTGTGAAACAGGCGAACGTAATACGGGCTCACATTGGATTGCACTATATATTACCAAGAACAAAGCATATTATTGTGATTCATTCGGACTCCCACCTCCAGAAGAAATATTAACAGCAATAAAAAACCGTTCATTAATTTTTAATGATGTACAAATACAGAATATAAACAGTTATTACTGTGGCTTATACGCATTAATATTTTTATATTTCATGCAGCACGGTTATGGATTAATACAAAATAGAATGTTAAAATATCAATCTAATTTTAAACAAGATACGAGAAAGAATCTAAAAATCCTTAAATCAAATTACATTCAACTCACACGTTAGAAACACCTTTATTCACTGATATGAGGCTTTTCATATCAGTCAATGTTTTACTCAGTTCGTGTATTTCTTCGGTATGACTTCTTTGTACATTAGTATTCGGAACCACATTTTTTAACCGTTCATCAAGTATTTTAACCATCATTTCCATTTGCTTTGCTTCTTGTTCTGCTTTTAACTGCAATGCTTTATTGCCACTCATATAATCGTATATCCATACGGCTAAATATTTAAGTAAGTAATATATTATTTGTGTAATACTATTAACGTCTAATCGTTTCAGACTCGGTATCAAATGTTTTAAAATTGGCATAACCTCGGAAACGATAAACATCGTTATACTGATGATTTGTGTCGTTGCACCGCTTGAAATTTCAGTATTAGTAATAATCATTGTTGAATTCATCGTGTGTATACTATAATAAAATAAAATAATTAAAACATTTGCAATACCAATAATATCGTGATAGCTGGGTCTAAAAACGAAATACTGTTATTGGACTGGTCTGTAAATCTTAGTTCTATATAATTATAAGCACCGTTTGGAACATCATTAAATAATAGATTATTAGGATTAATACTTACTTTTCCTCCGTAATCAGCGCCGTCATCAGTAAACGTATACATGACGCTCGGAATACTACTAAAATTATTATTAATTAAATTGCAATGAACTAATATACATGATAATGGCGATACCTGTGGCGTAAAATCGGAAACTTTCGTATAAGTACCTGTTTGAACATATGAAGAAGGATAAGAACCAGAATTAAATCCTATAATCTTCTTAAAATTATTGGTACTTGATACGATGAGTTGAGGACTATACGCGCTTACAGGTGATGACCATGTAACACCGCTCGGCAATGTATATGATAATGTAGTAGCCTGTGCACTTGTCGGGATTTGATAACTTGCTACCTGTACATTGTAATACGTTGGATTTATTGATAATGCTAAAAAATATACATTAGACCCTGTGCTGTCTATCATGTAATGTTTATTGGCAATCATAGACAATTGTAAATAATAGTTTATATCAGATATTTCATAATTTCCGTCTGGTAAAGTAATATCATACGTGGTTCCATTGCTCCAAACGTAACTAAATTTGTTGTTATTATAAACACTGGCATTTATATTTACCCAACAATAGTACATTTGTAATGACGCTAATGCAATTTTACAATTTTTTAACATCTGCGACACCGGAAAATAATATCGCATTGTAGTATTATTTGTATTATTTACTATATGACTTGAATTTAATACAATAGTTGTTGATGACATATATTATTACTCAATATATTATTTTTTTGTATCTCGTATCGCTTGATTAATTTCAAACAATATATCCATTCCTTTGTGTTTTTTGACATGCCCTATACTAATCATGTCCATTAATAAATCTTTAAATTCATTTAACATTTGTAAATTATCATTTCCTGCTGATATTTCTGCTCGGAGTAAATTAAATCTTGCTTTTTTCTCTTTTATATTACTCATATCTTTATCATCTGTATCTTCAAATGAATAGTTGCATAAATCACACAATCCTAAAAATGTTTTCTTATCATTGACATTTAATAATTTAAATAATCGTTTATTCACTTTCATATTGTTTTCAAAAAAGTCTAATATGAACTCGGCTAACTGTTCTCCGATACACGTCTTTTGAAATTGATATATCGCACCACTTCTATTTTGATACTTTACATTCAAAATTCCTTGTTTCAATTGTGGCATATGAATCTTTTTATTTGTATTTGGAATATCCAAAAATCCAGTGTGCTTTATTCTTTTCTTTTTACTTATTCCTGTTCCTTCAATTTCTTCATCATCATGATACTGTGCTTCTGCATTTGGGTCTTGTTCAACCTCTTCATGATCATCATCAAATTGTTTTGCTTGTAATCTTCCTATTCTAAACGACGGCGCAGGTCTCATGGGTGTAAATTTTATAGGCGTTGGTTCAAATTTCATTGATTGTGATTCACGTAAAGCTTCTTCGGTATAACCTATCACCTGTTCATAAAACGGTACAAAATCCATTATTAATATGGTTAGGTTGTCTGGTTTTTTTGGTTTTTCAACAACCTTTTTAGTCTTTTTTGTATTTTTTTGCATGTACGCATAAATGTCGTCATTTCTCTTTTTTAAATATTCACTAAAATGATTTAAATATTCTGTGTAGTCGTTAATCTCGCCGTATATAGATTGATGATTTATATTATTTTGCTGTAAACGTCCTAATATACCGACTAATAAACCTTTACTTTCTTTTAATTTTCCAATCGACTCATTTGATACGTACTGATTATATTTTGTTGATAAAAATTCGTCACTTGCTTCTTGCAAAATCAAAATAATATTATCCATTTCTGGTTGCATTTCACGCAATAGTTCGAAATTGCGTAAATATTGCTCTATCGTATGTTTTTCCGTTTTTATTTGTTCAATAGTGACAGGATGCATTTCTTCTTCAAATTGATTTCGTTTCTCTCTATGCAATTCTTCATCTAAGTCATCATCGGCATTGTCCTGAATCATAGTCCGTAATTTTTTCACAAACTTTTCGTACAATTTGATAAATACAATAGCACTCATTAATTTTGTATTTTCATATTTCTTCATGATAGTCGGGTAATACTTGTAAATTACAAGCATATTGTCATATTGGTCATTTGGATTATTATTTAATATTTGTAATACTTTATTAGCTTGTACGGCATCCATATTTTTCAATAATTGTTTTAATACTTGTTCACGTAACAATCCAATGTTTTGCGATAATCTTAATTCCGATATTTCTTCGTTCTTAATAATATCTCCGTTCGATGTATTCTGTTTGATGACGTGCTCTTTATAATCTTTTTCTAACTTTGAACCTAATTCTAAACGTTTCATATATTCATTAATCTTACGCTGTTCTTCCTTAGTTCTCTTCATATAATATTATATTGATAAAAAATATTTTAAACATTTATCGGATTAAAATTATGAAAATATTTATATTCATCAGGAGAAGCATCTGTATAAATCATCAAAAAATCCATTTTAACATTTGTGCACTCTTTGTATAGTTCAACAAGCTCTTTATTGGTTAATCCTATATCGTACTCTGATACAATACGTCCTAAATCTCGCGTAGACGCCACTTTTAATAATATTACGTAATTCGCGTTTTGTCTGATCAATTTTGGTATTTTAAAATAACTTTGACTTAAAAACATAACACTAACACCTAACTTTCGGCATCGTATGTATAAGTCGCATACAGGACTCAAATCTCTTTCATTTACCATATCATCAATTATTAATAAATTATTAACATCTTTTTGAAAAGTATCTAATTTTGGCAAATTATCAAGTCCTTCATAAATTTTAAACGACTCACGCCCTAATTTCTCTTCTAACATATTGTATAACGGTTCGTCTTTATTCTTTGTAACAACAGTCAATGTCATAAAAGTATTTTGCATAGCTTTGATAATGTTTAACGCGCAATTAGTCTTACCGGCTCCGGATGCCCCTACTACTAACATTCTAAACGGAACTTTTATAAAATGCGTCTTACCGTAATATGGATTAGGGTATTTTATAATTTTCTTTTTATCAACCGATTCGTAAAAATTAGTTAACATTGCCTTATATAATATAATTTTACAAAATTAACAATTAGAATAGGATGAAATACTTAATTGTGATACAACATTTTCGTATATTTGGTCAAAAAGTGTAATATCCGGTAATGTTTCTGTCGTAGTTACCATATCCCCGTTGTCGTCAAAAATAGTTACTTCATGCGTCTGATTAACCTGTTCAATAAATGATGTTTCAAAGGAAAGCGTTTGTTGATTAAATAAAGGGAAATTCTTAGACGCATTACTAAAATATGATACGACATAAGTAATAATATATTTATCTCCTAATTTAAACAATTGTATTGTACATTCGATAACGTTTATATAAAAATCTGATACTGTTAAACCGTTGATTAATTTGATATCGTGACAAATAATACCCATATCTATATAATAGATTTATATAATTTTTATCTGATGAACCAACCGTACGACGCACTGAGATATATCATATGGTACACACCGATTGACGTGAATGAAAAGTTACTGTTCATATTATTAATATTATTCCATGCGTTTGCATCACAAGGCACTAATGTTAATGTCGGTGTTGATATCAAGACAGTAATAACTGTTCCGTTATTAACATTTGATGACAGTGCGTCATACATTTTAAAATAACTACCAACCCCCCCCCTTGATAAGTATATCATTGGTGTTGATAATGTAAGATTAGTTGGTGTTCCTTCTACATTACCAGTATAACTTGTAGAAGCAAGTGTTGGAATAACATTGACGCCCATCGTTGTGGAATTTAATGAAAATACCGTAGAACCATTATTTACCTTGAAATTTATTTGTTGTCCTGATGCACAATTAAGCACTGTATTACCAGATGAACCTTGATATAATGCAAATGCAGAGCTATAATTGCTGTCTTGGTTACTGTTTAAAACGTAAAGATTACTCGGATCGTTTCGTAACTCAGACTTGCCTACTGTAAAGTTTCCTGTTGATAAAGTACTTCCTGAATTAGCAAATGACGCGAAAGACGAACCATTTTGTAATAGTTTCAAGGTACTCGCACTATATAAATCAATATTTGTGTTATTATCGTTTTCATCAGTAGATATTCTTACTTGTTTTGATTGTGAAGGATATAACAATCCGTCATACAATGTATCGCTTGTTAATGTTCCTGACGAATTGAGCACAAAATGAATTGTTGTATTAGCTGATTTAATACTAAGTGTCACTGGATAAGAAATTGAGTTTTTGGTAAGAATAATATTTGTGTATGTTGGATAACAATAATAAATAACATGATTAAATGTGTTAGCAATGTCATTATACATCATAGGAAAATCATTATAAGGGGATGATGCTGTAGGATAATAATATACATTTGCTGAAGACGCAATAGCCGTTGATAATGCTGTTGTATTTGTTGGTGATGGTGTGACACTGAACACTTTTAATCCGTAAGTGGTTCGATAATCATAACCTGTTGTTGTATTTATTGAAGGGGTTCCATTCCATCCCCAATTATAAGTTGAACTACCACCAAGAGTAGTGATATTTGTATTTCCACTGACAATACAATTTGAACCTGCTACTATACTTGTCCCGCCAAGATATCCGATTAAACCACCCGTGCATGTAGTTGTACCACCTGTTGATATTATATTACCATTCATACAAACATAACAATTGTTCATGGTTAATGTATATGCTCCTGTATTTGAACCTGCTAATCCACCGAGATAATTAGTTGATGAAGACGAAGAAGAAATATTTCCATTCATCGCATTTACTGAGTAATTTATTGAACAACTGCCGCCGATTGACCCTATCAATCCACCAATAGGCGCCGATGATGATGAACATGTTATATTTCCTGTCATGCTATTTATGCATCCATAAAGTGAAGCCGCATAACCACAGATACCACCACTTCCAAAAGAGCCATTAGAAATAATATTTCCTCGCATAGCATTAGTACAGTCATATAATACTGCTGTGTTATTTGTTTGTGCTACAATTCCTGCCAGTGTTCCTCCCGATGTTGATGTTAAATTACCTACCATTTTATTAAGGCAGTTTGATGCTGTTGTTGTGAAATACCCAAAAATACCACCGCAAATATTGCCTGATGTATTTGTTACAGATCCTGTCATATTATTCACGAGATGCGCAAATGTACCAGTCACGAGAGAATATACGTAAGCTATTATGCCTGCCGTTAATGAATAACCAGAAAAAGAACCAACAATATTGTTGTATAAATATGTGACACTGACAGTACCTATTCCAATGTATCCAATCAGACCGCCTATATATGAAGAAGATGCTAAAACTGATGTTATATCACCAGTGACACTAATGTTTATATTTGTTATCGTAACATTGCCTGTTGTACTCCCGCATAAAAAGCCAATGTACTGTGATGCTGTTATAGATCCTGCACCGTCCATCGTAATATTTTTAAGAGTAGCTCCGTTGATATATCCGAATAAACCTACATAGGACGTCGCCGAATTATTAAACGACCAATTTGATATTCTTAGTCCGTTTCCGTTATAACTACCTGTAAAGTTTGTTGTAGTGTTGCCAATAGGCACACATGTAATACCGTTTAGATTGACATCACACATCTGAATATAATTAAGAGTCCACATATTCACTGGTTGACCTGTGTATCCTGTGCCGTTATTCATAAGACAAATGAAATGACGTGATGTTGAAATATTATAATACGTTACTCCAGATATTACTTGTGTAGTCCATGTCAGTGTTTGATTAAGAATAGGGTTGACAGAAGTAGTATTTGGCGTCGACAGAAATTCAATTAGTTCGCATTGTGTTAATAATGGATTCCCAGTTGTTAAATTCGTTATCGTTCCGTTGGTTATGGTAGCATTAGTTATTGTTGCTGTAGTAGCATTAAGATTTACAACATTTGACGTCGTTACATTTTCAGTAGTAGTGTTCTCTGTTGTAGCATTCAATGCCGTTAAATATCCTGTTCCATATAATTTTAAATATCTTGTATCTAATGTTGCTAAATCAAGAGAATCATTAGAAGTTTCAAATGACGCTCTATTATAAATATTCGTAATATTCGTTGGTGGAGGATAAACTGCCATATATAATATTATACTCTATAAAAATATAAATGATTATAATATAGAATGCCTGTAAAAGTACATAATAACGGAAGTAGTAAATTTGTAAATGTAAGACATAGTTCAACCATGAAATACACTGGTAAAGGATTATGGTCAAGTATAAGAAAGCATGCCTCAAGTATCGCAAGAACAGTTGGCGGAGATATAAGCAATAGATTTGCCGGTGAATTAAACTCATTAAAATTTTTGAAGAAAAAGAAATATATTAGTTTATAAAATTTATTTTTATTACGAATTAAATTATAGTTGGTAATAATATATACGTATGGATAATCTTGTTTATGAACAATCATTACAGTCTAATGCATCTAAGAAATCACCTTTTAAAAATAAAGAATGGCGCACCGCAATTGACAATAATAACTCATCCTATAATCAACCTGTTACTTTTGATACTGCACAGTTCAGTAACTCGGAAGAGTGGATTAACTTGAAAGAAGGGTATGTAGTCATTCCTGTCGTCTTGGGTGCATATGTACCTAATACCGCTGGTACGGCGATGAATAATAACAGTCCATTTTTAATGGGGCTTAAATCTGGATTTTGGAATATGATATCACAACTATCATTTCAAATAGACGGAAAAGAAATCATTCCTTTAACAAGCAATCTAAACATGTATGCGTCATTCATTGCAAATACCACGTGGTCACATCAAGACATGTTGAAATATGGAACACTGACCGGATTTAATCCTGATACATCTACTTCGTACGGATATGTTGCTGTTGCTGGAACGTCTGGTATTCGTGGGTTTAATAATGTAAATAATATTACGAACACTATTACAACGGGCGCCGGTGCATCCACATTTTTTGGATTTGGTGGCAATAAAGGATTATTTGAACGTCAAAAGTCCACATCTTTTAATCTTGGAGGCGCCAATGATTGCCAATTATTGAGTTCTGAGGGCTTTGTGAAATCGGCTTTACGTTCATATTTTAAAGTAGAAGTAGCTCAAACTACATCAGTGTGGCGTGTGACAATGGTCGTAAGATTGAAAGACTTACATCCGTTCTTTGACGCTGTTCCACTGATTAAAGGACAAAAGTTTAAATTAACTCTTTATACAAATCAGTGTACATGTTCCGTAAGATTAACAAATGTCGCGGATGCTTCGCCTACCGCAATGACTCTTGAATCAACTACATTTGTAAATGGCGGTAATACATGTCCATTTATGGTTGCATCTATGGCAGCAAATAACGGTGGAGTATTAGCGGTCGGTACTCTGACAGCAAATAATGCCGTGACATATTCACTAGGAATCGCAAGTATCACTCTTAATAATATCGTATACACACATGGACTTTCTGCTTGTAGATTAGTCATTCCAAGTTATGCAATGCATGAACAAGACGCAAGTGATTACATAGAACAAAATAAAAATGGTATCGTGGTGCCTTACATTGATATAGTAAGCAATTTATTAACTGGTGTCACCACATCGTTTCAATGGAATATGTACAATAGTCTTCAAAATGTAAAACGTGTCATATTACTTCCGTTTTACGCACGTACTACATGTGGATTTGATATATTTGCATCTCCGTTCGCATCTGAACCTGCTACTACTTCATGCTTTCCTGGGCTTGCATTGAGTAATTTACAGATACAGATAGGAGGTAAAAATATGTTTGCGAATACTGTTGAAACAACATATGAAATGTTTTGTCAAGAACTCGGTAAAACTGGTATTAATGGAGATTCTGAGACCGGACTTACTTCTGGATTAATATCTAAACTTGATTATGAACTATGCTATCAATATATCGTTTGTGATGTAAGCCGTAGAACAGTAGACGGTGAAGGTTTATCGGTGACCGCTATTGGTAAGTATAACCAAGTCGGCGCAAATATGTCACTTGATTTATATGCTTTTGTTGAAGTCGAGAAAAAGGTCGTGTTAGACGTGTATACGAGCCGTGTACTTGATTCATCTACTTAAATTTTTTGTTAATCCTATTTTAAATAATAGAATTAATATAAGTCATTTATATCTATATGCTTTGAGATGTACAACAATCTTTTTATTTTTGTTATGTCTTCTTCTGAACGTGGTGTTAATTCAAAGCCGTCGCACTGCTCTCCATCAATTAATTTACATACTATATTTGCTTTGACACGTGATTTTGAACGGATTGATAAGTCTTTGTACAACGTAGTTTGTGTAGACGGCGGACTGTCCTGTATTTTTGACGAACGATTACCCATCTATAATAATGTTAGGCGATTTTAAAACTACCTGCTCGAACAGGTTTTCCTCTATATAAATTTTTAATAGGTGTCCATTCACCGCCTTGACGAATAAAACCAGGTTTGTCCATAATCTGCATTACTGCACCGCCTTTTGATGCGTACAAACCCTTTCCTTTTGATGCGTACAAACCCTTTCCTTTTGATGCGTATAAACCCTTTCCGCGTTTCTTACCAACGCCTTTTAAATCTTCAACATCTTGATACGGAAAATTAAATTGTACTGGAACTGCTAATACAGGTTTTAACACTGGTTTAATATCGGCGATTGTTAAAGCTTCCTTCCGTTTTTGTTTTTCTAATTCCTGTTTTAGTTCTTGTTTCAATCCTTTTCTTGTTGATTCTGTCATTTCATCAATAAATTTGGCGTGTGTAGGTGCTTTTTGTTTTAATCCATCAACAATTTTTGTGCTGGACTTATCAACAATTGCGTCAACCATTTCATCGCCGTGATCTTCTAAATATTTAAGGGCTTTTGCTTTTGCTACTTTCTTGCCTATTTTTAAAACTGCATTTCCTACTTTTTTTAATCCTTTTGGTATTTTAACTTTTCCACCCTTACAAGTCTTACAATCTCCTACACCCATAACCTGTCTTGCTACTTTTACACCTCCAATCGCAGCAGGGACTAATTCAGGATTTCCCGTTGATACCGCAAGCGCACTTAATCCCGCTTGTAACGCTTGTTCTCCTCCGTTATCTAATATAGCTGTTGCTACTTTTTTTATTATTGGCATTGCTACTTTTCCAACTTTTGCCAAGCCACGTTTAAACCCTTTCCATGACAGTCTACCGCCGTGAACTTGCCCGTTATGCTCAATTTCAACTGGGTCAAATTGAATCCGTACTCCTTTTTGGTTTTTAATAGACGTAGTTATTTTCTTTGCTTGTCGTTTAGACATGACAAGCTCAACAGAACCATTTATTAAATCTCCGTGTTTCAATTGAACTCTATTTCCATTTAAAAGCTTTTTAAGTGCCTTATCTGAAATGTTGATTTTTACTGTTACGTAATCCGCCATTATAATATTAGTTGAGAAAATCTATATTATTATCGTGCATGATTTGCTTCATACTTTTTAGTACACGTCTCGGACAGTAATAAATATTGTCGTCTATTATTACGCCACATGTATTTTTATCAGGGGCTTTATTGTCGACTAATACACACAATAAATCAAGGATTTTCACGTCTTTTTTATACTCATCGTCAATAAAATCAATGTATTCAATCACTAATTTAATAAACTTTTCAATATCATTATCCTGACTATTTACAATTAGTTCTATATATTTAAAGATTTCTTGTGAAATTCTTTTTAATTCACTTTCCATTTGTTTCATTTCGTCATAATCAAATTTACATTCTTTTATTGTATCATCAGATTTTATTAATACTTCCATTATACAATAGAGAAATAAAATTATAATTGTATAAACTTTTTCCTATGTTTTCCTGCTCCTAATTTTGCTGTTTCTTCGTCGTACAATGGCTTTATGCCTAATACTTCATTTATCTTTTTCTTTGTTTTGAATATTCCACGGACTATTTTAGCGGTTCTTCCTGTTTCTCCATCAGTCGCTCTGATTAATCTATCGTCTGCGTTGGAATATTTCCAATAAGCTTGTTTGCCTAACCTATCATAAGCTTCGTCGTGCTGTTTTGCATAAGCATCAAGTCTGTTTATAGGTTCGTCGTTATCAAGGCTGTTGAACGGGCCAGTGTACCGATAACGTATTAATTTACCGTCTCTTGAACCTACGCTTGTTAAACCATATTTTTTGATGCTTTTAATAGTTGATTTTATACTACCACCCTGTTTAGCGCAATGTTTGCAACCTTGTTTGGATTTAAATTTATGACATGTATCACAACGCATTACACGCTTCATTCCTGTTCCCTCTGTAAATGTTACTCGTCCATGTCTCCGCGGTCTTGATTGTTCTTGTCTCATATCTGTTTTAAAATTAGAAATTACATTTCTAACTTGCAAATATAACTCTCTTACATGCTCATTTGTTAAATCGTCTAAATAATCTTTCCTAAATTCCAACTCACCGGAATTTCTTAAAAAGTAATCTAATTGTTCTCTATAATAATTTCTTTTAGCAATATCTATAAATGTATAATGACTTACAAGTGTTTGCAATTCTTCAACAGCGCCATTATAAACTACACTATAATCACCGACTGTATCTCTGTGCACAGGTTCAGGGTGTACAGGACGGCTATGGCTTAAACCTTTTCCGTTATATTTGCAATGTTTACATCCTGTTTTAGCCATGAATTTTTTACACACTGAACATTTTTTAGCCATTTATATTATAAGCAATGATAATTATTACGACACTTGCAGTAATCCGATACTTGTTAAAAAGAATGAAATAATTTTATGAAGATATATTATAAAATCAGAAAATGAGAAAGATGATTAAAGTATTACAAGAACCTCCGAAACCAGAACCTAAATCTGAACTGTGTACAAAATGCAAAAAAGAATTATTACCAAAAAGAATTAAACCAGAATCAATTCTTAACACTGTTAAATGCGATATTTGCCAAAAACAAACATCAGAACAAAATATGTCCAGACACTTGAAAACTGAAAATTGTAAATTGCATAAAAAAATTCAAGAGTTAGAATTACTTTTGAATCGTTAAAAATGTTATAAAACTTTATTAGCTAAATAGTGGATTGTATCAATAATCTTCTCGTATGGTAATTGTCTGATTTCAGTGACAAGTTCATCACTAATAATATGATCCGGTGTTTTTTGTGGTTGTTGCTGTGATAATAATAAATGCTTCGCGTGATGTTTACTTCTCATATGTTTTCCTTTCGTAACTATTGAAAAACATCCTCCACACACCGTACAAATTTGTGATTGTAGTAAACGGGATTTATTTTCTTTGTAATATTTTGCATTATACTCACGTTCTTCATTTTTATGAACTTTTTTATACTGTTCACGATAGGCTTTTTGATACGCTTTCATATCGGCGGTCTTGTTTACTTTTTTAGGTTTGGTTTCTTGTGTTTCAGGTTTGTTTTCTTGGATTTCCATATACTACTATATAAGAATAAATTTTTAAGTAATTTTAATTTACTTTTTTTGTGTTTAAATGCAGGTTAATCATCGTGTCATTTTTAGCGTCCATCGTTAACCAACACTGTTTACATAAATGTTTAAATCCAAACATTTTATTATATACGCACCCATCCATAAATGTAATAAACTTTTCCTGTCCACAAACCACACAAACGGAATCCATTTTTTTGTATATATTATAGTTACACAAAAAAATTTATAGAAAAAATAATTTTAATAATTCATTCAACACACGTTTCATTTTTATCATATGTACAACGATACACGGCAATTGTTTCAGTGGCAGTCTTTCCATCGTATCCGTTTTCATACTTACCAACATTGCAAATATACGTCTTTTATTATAATTGTCCATTATAATATTTGTCCATGAAATTATTTATTTTCGTATTCATTATAATCCTTGATTTTGTTGAATTCTGTACCGTCACTCGCAATAAACCATTTGAACTTGATATTTTTAATTTTTGTGTTTTTACATCTGCCCTCAAATTTAAGGTCGCCTAATTCCGTCCCTAATTCAATCCCTTTTATGCGTTTCTTTAATATAACTGAATCCGTGTGACTGTAAACAAGATTTTCAAGATTTGGCTCTATAACTTTTGAAATTTCATATCTTCCTTGCGCTAACAAAAACGGTTTTATGCGGGCAAAATCAGTTTCATATTCAAATTCTCTATCTTTTTTTACACATTTGTAACCATTCGCACACGCTTTAACCGGCTTACGATCCTCCGGTAAATCTTCGTTACTAAAATATTGCATTTTCCGTTGCACAAATAAACCCCAAATTTGATTTAATATTAATTTTGCGTACGGCACTTTTTTAACTTTCAAATTGTAAATAAAATCTACGTAATCACCAAACATGATATTACCGTCACATAATTTATCATCTGTGTAAATGTATGCGTTAACGGGTTCGCCAATCATAGTTATC
>Ga0172367_10005761_pt1 | contig 14848 bp, 22 predicted proteins | sample Lak10m_FD_114542 | JGI IMG/M metagenome (GOLD analysis project Ga0172367, IMG submission 114542) | Freshwater microbial communities from Kabuno Bay, South-Kivu, Congo - kab_022012_10m | ecosystem: Environmental > Aquatic > Freshwater > Lake | place: Democratic Republic of the Congo: South-Kivu... | reverse complement strand
GCAAAAGATTATTTTTGTATTTTCTTCATTTTCTTAGTAATTCTATCATTAGCTCTGCGAAGCTTCTTATGAGCTTTACCTGTTAATCTAGGCATATTATATTTTGTTAATATTTATAGAATATTTTCTTAATTTAGTTACAACAAATTTTCTAGCATTAGTTAGCCATTTTGTTTGTCATTCAGTAGCTACTCTCTTTTCAAGATTCTTGAAATGTTTAATAGCATTTTCTATTTTTCTACCTGATTTTGCTCATTTTTTTGTTACAGCATAATTAAGAGCTCTAGGTCTTTTGTTGCTTAATCACATATTCTATAAAAGTTAATATTGGTTAAAGTACAAAGTAAATAAGAAAGTTTGAAACAAACTTCCCAATTGAACTTTTTACTCAAATTTGGTGGAGAATAAGGGAGTCGAACCCTTTACCTCCTGCGTGCAAGGCAGGCGCTCTAGCCAAATGAGCTAATTCCCCTTATTATATTCTAGTATTCTGAACAACTTTTTTATACTAAAATATGACTAAATCAATTTATGGCGGAACCAACGAGATTCGAACTCGCGACCTCCCGCGTGACAGGCGGGCGCTCTAACCAGCTGAGCTATGGTTCCACTTAAAAAATGGTGCGCACAATATATGTTTTTTTTAATAAAATGCAAATTTTTTTTAAAATAACTAGGTTACTTTAATTTCAGAGTTCATGCTTTACTTATGAATTTATGTGAAGATAAAAATCAACTTATCATTCAAATGAATGATATTCAAATAATTTCATAATAAAAATATGTTCTGTAGGACAAAAAGAAATTCTCTACAAACAAAGGGAAGTTATCTTTAATATATCAATCATTTGTTAGTCTTAATATATATATAAATACTATTAAACTTAAAATTGAAGAAAAAAGTGTATACAAAAGACCTTGAACACTAAAAGGTCAATATATAAATACATTGTCTCATCATACTAACTTAGTTATCTTAATTTCATCTCTATAGAAAAATATAAAATTTCCTATAATATTATAAATAATTATAAATACTGAAAATACAAAAAAACTTATAATTGTATATATTCATATTTTTATAGAGTTAAATATTTGAATTACATTTTTTACTCTATCATGTTGAGCTTTATAATCAACAACTTTTTTCTTAAAAACTTTTTCATCATAAACAACAACTCATTTGTATCTACTTATTATATTATTTAATTCTTCATATTCATCTATTCAAATATTTTCAACTTTAATAGACGCAGGCAAAGGATTTTCCGCATTTGTTTCAACTAGTTTTGTAAGTTCTGGATCATGTTCTTTCATTTTACTAAGAGCCTCCTCAGGTGAAACATATGTTGCATATATTTTTGTATTGATTGCTCTTACTCAAGAAACTAACTCTACAACCTCAGAATTCTCATCACTATATCATTTCTTAAGTGTAATTGACATTGTAAGTCTAGAATTTACATTATTAATTATCTCATCAGATGTAAAATTCACCAAAAGAAGTATATTAATAAAAAACATTATAAGTGAAATAACTAGTATTGAAGAAAATGATAAAAAGGCATTTCTTTTTATATTTTTGATTGCGTACTTAAGAATTCTCATAAATAGTTAGGAAAAAGTTAACTAGAAGTATTGTATAGATATTTAGTATATCGCAAGTTTTTGACAAAAAAAAAAAAATTGATGTATAATTGCTGTGTAAAGTACAAAACACAATACATTTTAATTTCTTAAATAATAATTATGGAAGTAATAAGACCAGATGAATATCATAACTGATGACCAAATGAAAATCAGGATTTTCAAAATAAAAATGATATTCCTAAAACTAAAAATCCAGGCTCAATGGCAGATATTTTTGCAAAAAAAATAAATGACGGTAGTAATATTATCGAAGATATTAGCTGAAAAACGCCAGAACAAATTTTATCTAATGAAAATTTGTCATATGAAAATCTTTCGAATGAAAAAGTTAAAGAATTTATAATTAGTAATTTCAAAACTGAAAAACCTTTTACTGATGAAATGTTTGAAAATGTTAAAAAATGTATTTCTAAGGAACTTACAAAACTTTGATACCCAGTAAAACATGTAGAAATAGGTATGCCACCTGATAACAAATCACTAGAAATGTATGTTTATAGTGATGAATTAAAAGCTCAAAATAAAGCTATTGCATGAATAGTTGATATATTTGATTTTAAAAATCTTGAGAAAAATTACATTATACAGGCTTGAGATATGATAGAATCAAATGGCGGTTGATTTTTATTAATGCCAAAAGGGAAATTTAAAATTGATAAGATTCATAAGGATTGATCTATAATTTATGGGGGCACTTCAGTATCTGATTGAAGTAGTTTTAAAAAAATTAATTTATAAGTATGAAATTCCAGGAATTAAAAACAGATAATAAAATCGAGTACCTTCTTTTGATTTTAGGAGATATAAGATGAATTAATGAAGTAGTTGACAAACTTATTATTTCACTAAAAAAATGAGATATTCAAGACTCTAATGAGCTTGATAAAATATATTATTTAGTCATTGATTCAATAAATGAATCAAATGAAAAATTTGATAATGAAAAATTTGAACAAAATAAAAATCTTATCACTTATCTAAAAGAAAAAGAAGATATAGAAAGATTGGAGGAACAAAAACTCATTAATATAAATTTCTAGGTATTGATTTTCAAAATAAATAATCCCACTTAAAAGTGGGATTATTTATTGGATATTTTCTCGATTATTTTACATTTACATAAATCTCTCTGTAAACTCTTTTATCAAATCTTACTTTTCTTTTTTCTTCAAAAGACACTGTTCATTCAATTGTAGAGAACAAAGTAAAATCTACACCTTGAGAAACATTTTCTCCTGGCCAGTATTTATTACCTTTTTGGCGAATGATAATACCTCCAGCTTTAACTGGTTGTCCACCAAATACTTTTACACCTAGGCGTTTCGCTTGGGAATCACGTCCGTTACTGGTGCTTCATTGCGCTTTCTTGTGAGCCATAATTACTTAATTAAATATTACTTTGGGGTTAAAATTATCTTTTATTTGCAGCAAATCTTGCGAATGCCTTATTTGCTTCAGCCATTTTATACACTTCTAATTTTTTCTTGAATGCATTACCTGTTTCTTGAGATGCTTCTATAAGTTCTTGAGCAAGGAAACGAGAAAATTCTCATCACTTTTTACCATTTGCAGAAGCTAGAATCCATCTAGTAGCAAGAGCTAATTGTCTTTTTGGCTTTACTTCTTGTGGAACTTGGTATATAGAACCTCAAACTCTTTTTGGTCTTACTTCGATTTTTGGCATAACATTTTCAAATGCTTTTTCAAAAACTTCTTCAGGATTCTTTTGACCTTTTGCTTTCATTTCTTCAAAAGTGTTTGAAATGATTTTTAATGCAAGAGATTTTTTACCATCCTTCATTATGTAGTTAACGAATTTTAGAATTCTTTCGTTTTTCATTCCTGTAAGAACTTTACCTTTTGTACTCATAAACTATAGAGATTTATATAAAATTAAACTATTATTTTTTTGCTTTTGGTTTTTTAGCACCATATAGACTTCTTGATTGATTTCTTTTATCTACTCATTGAGTATCTAGAACTCATCTTAAGATATGATATCTTACTCATGGTAAATCTTTCACACGTCCTCATCTGATCATTACTACAGAGTGCTCTTGAAGGTTGTGACCAATTCATGGAATATAAGCAATTACTTCTTGACCATTAGTAAGTCTAACTTTTGCAACTTTACGTAACGCTGAATTAGGTTTTTTTGGAGTTGTAGTATAAACCTTAGTACAAACTCATCTTTTTTGTGGACAAGCAAGTTCTGTATTTTTTCTCTTGATTGAATTTTTGATTGTTTGCAAAGCTGGAGATTTACTTTTACGAGTCTTGTCAGCTCTAGGTTTTCTAATTAATTGATTTATAGTAGTCATGATGACAGATTATAATTAAATATTTAAAGTAATGATTAACGTTTTGACCATTGAGTAGCCTTTCTCGCTTTGTGTAGACCTGGTTTCTTTCTTTCAACTTTTCTTGCATCTCTTGTAAGAAGACTTGATAATTTCAATGTTTTCTTATAAGCAGAATCAACTCTAGATAATGCACGTGCAAGACCATGTCTGATAGCTTGTACTTGAGCACTTTCTCCTGATCACTCAACTTTAACTTCAAAATAGTATTTTCATTCACCGCTAACTAATTTTAGTGGAGAAAGTAAAACTTGGAAAAGATCTGGACGACCTACGTAATCTTGAAAATCTTTACCGTTGATAAGTGATTTTCCTTCTCATTCGAAAAGTCTCACTTGAGCAACAGCTGTTTTTCTTTTTCCAAGAGCGTATATATATTTCTTTGAAGCCATAATTGAATAATTAGAATTTTATTATTATAAAGTTATTGTTTCTGGTTTTTGAGCATCATATTTGTGTGTAGCTCAAGTTTCTAGTTTTAATCTCAAAAGAACATCTTCTCTGCATTTAGTTTTTGGAAGCATTCATTTGATTGCAAGTTTAAGGATTTCAGTTGGTTTTTTCTTTCTCATCTCTTTTGCAGAAGTTTCTTTTAATCAACCCATATGTTGAGAATGTGTACGATATAGTTTATCTTCCTCCTTATTTCAAGTCAGAACTACTTTATCAGCATTTAGAACAATAACGTAAGCTCCGTTATCAACATGAGGTGCAAAATCAACTCTGTCTTTTCCTCTTAGAATTACTGCAAGCTTAGTTGCAAGCCTTCATAAGTTAAGACCTTCTGCGTCTATAGCATACCACTTTCTTTCAGTATTTATTATTTGCTTTGGATTGATTGTCTTCATAATGTTTTTCTTAAATCTTTAATTTTTTAAACTAATTGAATTTTTACAAGTTTTGCACCATCACCTTCTCTGTATTTAATTGGAGTAGTTGTAGTTAAACCTGATTTTCTATCTTTATACTTAGGAGCTATGTTTTTAAATAGTTCAATAGATGATTCTTTTGTAAAAACATTTTTTGAAACTTCTCTTATTGCATTCATTTCATCTTTTGTATTAACTACATTAACTAAATGGTCAACCATAATAGAAAGTGCTTTTGCTCTTTTAGGTGTAGTAACCATGCTTTTATGCAAGAAAAAACTAGTGCAAAGATTGCGTATTGTAGCATTTCTATGATCTCAATCTTTGTGATTGAATTTAAATAAATTATTAACTCTATGTCTCATAACTATAAATTTTTAATTTTTAATTTTTAATTTTTAAATCTAATCGTCACCTAGAAGTTTTAAACCTCTTTCTCTTAGTGAATCTCTTATCTCAGTCATTGCTTTCTTTCAGAAACCTTTGATTGAAGATAATTTAGCCTCTGTACATTTCACTAAGTGTTCAATTGAAAGTATATCTCAATTCACCAATGCATTTAGTGTTCTTGGAGAAAGTCACATAATCTCAATTGGAGTATATGTTTCTTTTTCTAATTCAGTCTTGATTTCTGCCTTTTCTCTTTCTAATAATTTCTTGATATCACCTATAAATTCACCTTCTATTTGTAATCCTTCTTCATTGAATAGTTCAAAATATGATTTTAGCATATCAGAAGAAAAAGTTAAAACATCTTGTGGATTCATTACTCAGTTTGTCTTAACAACCATTTGTAATTCATCAAGGTTTGTTATATCTCAAACTCTATGTGGAAGTACTTCATATTGAACATTAAGTACTGGAGAGAAGTTAGCATCTACTACTAGCACTGCAACATCATCTTCCCTTTTTTTAAGTTCTTCAATACTTAAGTAACCTGCTCATTTTTCAACTCTTATCTCAATATTTAGCTCAAGCCCATCTTTATCTATTTCTGTAATATACATTTCTGGATTAAGGATTTTTATGTTAGAAGGACAAGTTATGTCTGATGCTTTAACAACTCCTGCTTTATTCTTCTTTAGAGAAATCCACTCAATAGAATTATCAACTTTATCAACAACTAATCACTTCAAATTTAACATCAAATCAAGTACACTATCTTTAATTCAAGGAATAGTAGAGTATTCATGACTTACTCACTTAACTTTTATACCAGTAACTCTTGATCCAGGTATAGAAGAAAGCATGATTCTTCTTAGAGAATTTCATAGTGTTACACCATAACCACTTGGCAATGGAGAAACATTGAATATTGCTTCATTAACAGATTTTTGTTCTTTAGTAATCTTCGGAACTCCAATAGTGTTGTGAATAATGTGCATACTATACTAATGTTAAATTAAATATAAATCTAAGTATTTGTTTTATTATTTTGAGTAGAACTCTATAATCTTTTGTATATCTATAGTTTGGTCAAAATCTTCTTTTTCTGGTGCTCTTATAACAGTTATTGTAAGTTTATCAGAATTTACATCTAACCACTTAGAACTAGTTATTGAACCTGCTTTATTTTTAGTTGCGAACTCTTTGAATTCTTCGATTAAAGTCTTGTACAATGGAGAATCTTTCATTTTTTCTCTTAATTCTATTTTATCACCAACTTTTACTGAGTAAGAAGAGATGTTAACTTTTTTTCCATTTACATTGAAGTGTGCATGTCATACGAATTGTCTAGCCTGCATTATAGTACGAGCAAAATTAGATCTGAAAACTATATTATCTAGTCTAAGCTCAAGAAGTTTAAGCATGTTTTCTCATAGGATTCAGTCCATTTTCATAGCTTTTTTATAATATGAAACGAATTGTTTTTCAGTAAGACCGAACATTCTTTTTGCAGATTGTTTTTTTCTAAGCTGTAATCCGAAATCAGAAAGTTTTGCCATTCTAGATCAACCCAGAAGTTTCCTATGATTTTGACTTAAATCATATTTCTCTGTTCAGAATAGGTTTAAACCTTCTCTTCTACATAATTTTAATTTTGGACCTGTATATCTCATACTAAAAGATTTTAATTTTTAATTTTTAAATTTAAATTATAGTTTTCTTACTTTCTTTTTTCTACAACCATTATGTGGAACTGGAGTAATATCGAAGATAGCATTTAATTCTAATCAAGCACCAATAACTCATCTGATTGCTTGTTCTCTACCTGCTCAGATTCATTTTATATAAACAGTAACCTTTTCCATTCAGTGCATAGTCTTAGCTTTTGTACAAGCATTCTCTGCAGTGATTTGAGCTGCATAAGGAGTTGCTTCCCTTGCTCATTTGAATCCACTACTTCAACCTGTTGCCCAAGTTAGAACTTTTCATTCTTTATCAGAAACAACAACGTGAGTGTTATTAAAGTGAGCCATAATTGAAACTATACCTTCTTGTACATTTCTTCTGGTTTTTTTTGTTCTTTTAAGTGTAGCTTTTGCCATAAAAAGATTAGAATTTAAATATAAAGATTATTTTTTCTTATTTGCAATTGATATTGCCTTTCATTTTCTTGTTCTTGCGTTTGTTTTAGTTCTTTGTCATCTAGTTGGAAGATGTTTTTTATGACGAGTTCCTCTATAGCAATTAATTTCTTGTAGTCTCTTTATATTTTGAGCAACCTCTCTTCTAAGATCTCATTCAATTTGAAAATTCTTCAGTTCATCACGAATCTTATCTAGTTCTTCTTCTGAAAGAGTTTCGATTTTTCTAGTTTTTTCAATTCACACCTTAACCAAAATATCGTTAGATAATTGTCTACCTACTCAATAAATATAAGTAAGTGCTATTTCAACATGCTTACCATTTGGAAGTGTAACTCAAGAAATTCTTGCCATATCAATATAAAATATAAATTATAAAATTAAGAACAAAAAACGAAAATTGCTGTATTTCAATTTTCTTTTTTTTATCCCTGTCTTTGTTTATGCTTTGGGTTATTACAAATTACACGTACTACTCAATATCTTCTAATAATCATGCATTTATCACAGATTTTTTTAACAGATGGTCTTACTTTCATGTTTATAGTAGTTTAATAATTATTTTTTTCTAAAGATTATACGTCATTTACTTAGGTCGTAAGGCGTAAGTTCAACTAGTACAGTATCTCATTCGATCAAGTTAATGAAATTTTTTCTCATTTTACCTGAAATATATGCCCTAATGATAATTCAACCTCCCCCGAAATCATCAGGAAGTTTTACTTCAAATAGTGCTCAAGGAAGGGTCTTTACAATAACACCCTCTACTTCAATTTTATCTTCCTTTGACATGTATGTAATTTTTGTTTAGAAACATCTAAAATAAATTAGCTCGTGCATTGTATAAAAAAACGTTTATTATGCAAATTTATTTTGAAAAAAAGTCATGCGTATTTGTATAATATTTTGCACTATAATAGTATTTATCTTTATCTGTAGAGCAAAAAGCTGAACAAATATTTATTACAATAATATTATTTAGTGGCGTTTTTTTGCTTCCTAGTAGTTATTATCTCGACAATTTTATCAAAAATATCTTTTCTTTTTCTAGCTAATTCTATCATTGAATAGTTCATTATTACAATAAGAACTGTTTCTTCAAGTGATTTAACTGATGCCATTCTTCTTTTTGGTACGTTATCTCAATCAAAAAAAGCCATTTCTCAAACAAATTCTCAATTTTCGACATACCCTAAAGTCTGATCTCAATCTGGCCTTTCTTTATATACCCTCATTTTACCTGATTTTACAACATATAGTGCAGTAGCTTCATCTCACTCTTGGAATAATACTTCTCATGATTTTAAGAATCTTTCTTGACAAAATAGTGCCACATTATCTCTTTCTATAGAAGAAAGATTTTCAAAAAATGAAATTCAGTCTAATAATGACATAAAAATAAAAAATTAAATAAATAAATTATTTTCTTACGACTACCTTATAAAATTCCAAAGTATCTCAAACATTAAGTTGTGTATCTCATTTAAATGCAATTCAGAATTCTCATTCCAGTATTTCATTAACATCCATAACTCAGCTCTTTAGTCATACTAATTCTCAATTTCATGCTTTTTTACCATCTCTAACAACTCTTACTTTTGCCTTGCTTTCAACTTTTCAATTTAAAAGCTCGCAACCAACAACCATTCTTTCTTTTGATGTAAAGAAAATTGCCTTAACTCTAGCTTCTCATAAATCAACATCATCATGCTTAATATCAATCATTCAAGTTATAATTGATTCTAATTTTTCAAGTATATGATAGATAACTTTTTTATTTATAACTTCTATTTTCGAATTTTGTAGTGTCTTTTTTGCATTTCATACAACTCAAACATTATATCAAACTAAAATTGCTTGTGAAGTTCAAGCCATAATTACATCCGATTCATTAATTTCTCAAACTCAGCTATGTATAATTTGGATTTTGATTTCTGCAGTTCATAGTTTACCTAGTGCATCTTTAAGTGCTTCTAGACTTCAGTTTGATTCAGACTTAACAACAACTTTTAACTGTTTTAGATTTCATGTCTTAATTCTATTAAGAAGAAGAGATAATGAAGCTCATTCAAATTGATTTAAACTCTTTGAAGATTTTGTTAATTCATATTCTTGGGCTTTTTGCTTAGCTGATTCTACATCAGTTGTAACTTGTAATATATCTCATCATTCAACAACCTGACTTAATCAAGATATCATCACAGGAGTCGAAGGACCTGCTTCATCAATATTTTTTCAACGATAATCTTTTATAAATTTTAGTCTTCAAGAAGATGCGGCACAAACTACACAATCTCATTTTTTGACAGTTCATGCATTAACAAGTACAGTAGCCAAAGGTCACAATCTTGAATCAAGGTGAGATTCAATAACCGTAGCTATTGCGGGACGAGCTGGATCAGCTTTTAAATCTTGCATCTCAGAAACTAATAAAATCATTTCTAATAAAGTATCAATTCAAAGTCAAGTATGAGCTGATACTGGAACAACAACAACATCTCATCACCAATCTTCTGGTTGTAATCATTGTTCCGATAATTGTCACTTAATTAAATCGACATTTGCTCATGGTTTATCCATTTTATTGATTGCAACAATAATTGGAACTCAAGCTTCTTTTGCATGGTTTATAGATTCAATAGTCTGAGGTTTCATTCATTCATCTGCAGCAACTACTATAATAGCGATGTCAGTTAATTTAGCTCATCTGGCACGCATTATAGAAAATGCTTCGTGTCAAGGAGTATCAAGAAATGTTATTTTTTTACCATGCTTTTCTACTTGATATGCTCAAATCTTTTGAGTGATTCATCATGCTTCTCCTGAAGCAACTTCTGTTTTACGAATATAATCAAGAATAGATGTCTTACCATGATCAACGTGTCACATTATTGATATAATCGGTGCCCTTGTAACCATTTTAGAAACATCATCATTCTTTAATAGCTCAGTAAGATTTCATTCCATTACAGATGTTATTGAAACATCAGAGTTTTGTTCTTTAGAAACATTTATATTAAATACTTCTGCAATAATAAAGCATGTATCAAAATCAACTCTTGTATTTAGGGTTGCCATCATTCAATTTTTCAAAAACTCTCATATAACTTTTGCTACAGGTATTCAGATTTTATCAGAAAATTCTTTTACCGTTAAAAAATCAGGAAGACTTACTTCTTGTCAGGTTTTATCAGTTAGAGTTTGTTTAAGATCATCTATATTCTTTTCAGTCTTATCTCATCCAAATTGTTTCTTAGATCTTCTAAATGACCCATCATCTTCATCTAAATATCATTTAGTTTTAAGTGTCTTTTTTGATTTAAATTTTCCGTAATCACTGCTATCAATCGGAGTAAAAGGTTTTTTATCTCCAAAGAAAGTTTTTTTAGGTCAATTTGAATCAACTAAGCTTCAAGTTGGCTTTTTATCATGAAATGATTTTTTATTAGTAGAAAATCTTTCTAAAGATTCACTATCAATACTAACAACATCAGATGTTTTGATAGTAGATTCTCTTGCGGGCTCGAATTTTATTAAATTATCAGGTTTCTTAAAAAAAGGTTTTTCATCTCTTTTAAATTCTGGCCTTACATAAGGTGTTGTAGGAGTTGGTGTTGTTCATTTGTTTGAATTAAAGTCTCTTCTAGGTTCACTTCTATACTCTGTTCTTTGAGGTCTATCTGGGGATTTGAAAGTGCTTTTAAATTCTTGTTTTTCAATCTTTGGAAGTTCTTTTCTTTCTTCAAACGTTATAATTGTCGGTTGATTTTTGATTTTAATTTTTGGAGTTTCTTCAGATTTTTCTACCTTCTCTACAATTTTCTCTTCAGTTTCTAAAGAAGCAGAATTATCCTCTACTTTTTTTACTTTTAATTTAAGTTTAAATGGAGATTTTTTTTCTCCATTAGCATCTTCTTCTTTAATCTGAGGAATATTTGAGTAATAGTCGTCTATGTTTGTATCTTGTGGAGTCATTTCTTATAAATAAAAAAGTATGTAAAAAGTTCACTTTTTACGAAATAAATCAAATCAATGTGCGGATATTATAGTGTTTTTTTAAAAAAGTCAAAGCAAAGCCAAAAATAGAAACAAACCATTACTCCTTTATCAAATTTGCTACACCGATTTTTATTGGATCCTGTCCTGTTAACTCTAGAATTTTCATAATTCTTATATCTGGAGAAGGTTTTGATTCTCTTTTTTCCTGAGATTCTGCTAGTTTCCAACTGAATTTTAAATACTTTGGATTAAAACGAGGTCATTTTCAATCGTTTATAATGAAACTTTGGCTTCAATTATTTATTGTCATATTAATTTTTAAGATATATTCTAAAGTGGTTAATTTAAAATCTTCAAGAATCTTTAAAACTCCTACTAGTTCTAGAAAGAGACTCTCATAATTCTATTTTATCTCTTACTGATGATACTAATCTTGTGCATCATAAATTATCTGTGCATTCTGTAGAAAATAATCATATAGCTTTATTTGAATTATCCAAAAGCATTTCATCTATTTGACGAGGTGACATTACTATATTTAAAATAATTAACGATTAATATCCAGAATCTGTACATAGTATATAACCTAGCTTATTATTATATCCTGAAACAACTCTAATAACTTTACTATAATGATTATTCAATTTTGTCAATAGCGTATCTAGCTTGTCAGCTTGCTTTGTATCTAATAAATGGTATTCCAGGAAAATAGCCTTTATCTTACCAAAACTCTTTTCGTCTAAATTCAACAGAACATCGAATTCGGCTCATTCAACATCCATTTTGAGTAAATCTATCTGGTTGATGTTTTTATTTTTCAAATATTTCTCTAGTGTTATGAAGTTACACTTTATAACTTCATCTCAATTATTCATAAAGCTCTTATATAAGCTCGTCTGTGATGAGATTTTTGGCTTATAGATATTGAATTCTCAGTTTTTATCCAGAATTCATAAGTTATTGAAAATGACATTGTTTTCAAATTTTGACAGCACATTTTTAGCTTGATCAAAATAAGATTTTACCGGCTCAAAAAAATGAACCAAAAAATCTCATTTTATTTGCAAACTATTTATGATACTATCAATTTTATCTATTTCTTTTATTGTAGAATTATTGTAGAAGCCCACTTTAATAAGCAAAACATATGCTGTAAAAAATCAAAAATGTCAACCAATGTCCAGAATGACTTTTGAATCAAAAATAATATTATCTAGAGACTTATATTCTCTGTTTATAAGGATTTCATAAGCAACTGCCTTTTCATATTTTTCTAGTATTATTGACATTGATGAACTATTTTTTCTTTCTTATAAAAGTATATATTAATGAGATGATCAATGAAAATAGTAAAATCAAAATAACTGATATTTTTCTCTCTATTAATTCCACTAATCCGAATTTAAAATCCTCTTGAGAAGATCATTTAACAGCATTACTTACAAACATATTACTAGATCATTCAAATTGAATTCATCATCACTTTGGTTGAGTTCCCAACTGTACAGATTCAGAATTACTTATACTACTACTGTCCATTTGGATATCCTGAACGGATTTTAAGCTTGGACTTTCTGCTTTTTTTAATTCTTTTACCGAAGGCGTTATCGGGGAAACTTTATCAGCATCATCTTTTGCTGGTAGTGATTCTGAATTTATAGATCTGGAATCGAATTTGATTCCTCATCAGACATTCATATTATTTTCGTAGTTGAAATATATACCATTATAAACTCATAATGTAATACTGAATATAAAACAGAATGAAACAGCAAATCTAAGAAGTGGAAATTCCATCATTGACATTATTTTATAATAAAGTCATTTTTTCTTATAAAGAGCTTCATATTTAAGTAAAAGATCTTCTTTTAGATTATTCTGGAAATCACTGCTAATATCGATATTTTTATTCTTTTCTTCCTTTAATGCTTTTATAATATCCAGATATTTCTTTTCGTTATTATCTAGGGTTTCTCATTTTTCAGCTTTTTCTAATATATGTCTTAGTTTCTCATAATCGAGACAATTTTTCATATTATCCTATCAGAATAAAAATAAATAAAATTAATAGATTTATAGTATTTTTCACAGCTTCTATTCAGCGGGCAAATGACATTTTTACGCCCGATTCTCATATTCAGACAATTTTGGCAATTTCGACAAATGATAGTTCCTCAAATATTCTCAGTGTTATTATTTCCTGTGTCCTTACAGGAAGCTTTTTTAATGCTTCAGAAACTTTTTCGAGATTAAATTCTATGTCCAAATCTTCGCTATTTTTGTCTTCTCATATAATTGTATTTTCATATTCTTCTATAGTCTCACATTGCTCATCTTTGCGATAATAATCAATCAAAGTGTTGGAAGTGATAGTGTATAGCCAAGTCGAGATTTGTCATTTTTTACTATCATATCTGTTCAGATTCCTAAGTGCTTTGAAAAACACTTGAGAAACAAGATCTTCAGCTATAGAGCAGTCATTTACACGATGAAATATATAACTGTACAATTTAGGGAAAAACTCTTCATAGATGTCACCAAATTCGTTTTTGCTTATCAAAATCTAGTTATTAGTTCGGTTTGTATTATAGCAATCCATGAAGGTTTTCCAAATTTTTACAATACTTTTGATTTTTTTCTTCATTTAATGAATCTTATAAGTATTAGTATTAATCAAAATATTAAAGTTCATATTCATAATATTGTGATAATAATTTTGTTGTTTAAAACCAATCAATTATTAGTATTTAATTTTCCTGCATAACTTAAGTCTAAATCACTAGCTCATTCAAACTGTATTCAACTTGACTTACTTAGTCAATCAAATGACATTCTTCAATTAGATACAGAACTTGGCGCATACATTTCTTTTTTCATTATAGATGAATCCATTATATCTCAATTTATTCATCTATAATCTTTTCATTCAACTTCATATACAGGAACTTTTTTGGTTTCAACTTGTCCTGAAGTATTGCGGATTGTATCATCAATTGCTATAAAAGAAGTGAATTCTGACATTATAGAATATTTAAGTCCTAGAGCAGTTACTTCTTCTTCTAGTTTTGGATTAGGCACAAAATTATTCTCCTTATATATCTCATTTATCTTCTGACGAGCCCAATAAGCTGCGATGCTAGAATTTTCTTTCTCTTCGTTTTTGAAATTAATTTTGATTATCTGTTCATAATCCTCATTTCATCTTTTTGCAGTTATCTTAATCTCTCTTTCTTTGTCCAAAGAATCTAGAAATCATCCAGCAGAATATTTACCATAGACATAAAGTGGTTGTCCAGCATACAAGTCAGCAAATCTCTCTGGTAAAACGTCCGAAACATTCAATCAATCCCAATCAATCTTGATATCTGTAAGGACTGGCGAAGCAAAATTATTATAGAATTCATCAACTTTTTCTTCTACATTATCTTCTCCTAGTACGTAT
>Ga0172367_10005757_pt1 | contig 14857 bp, 15 predicted proteins | sample Lak10m_FD_114542 | JGI IMG/M metagenome (GOLD analysis project Ga0172367, IMG submission 114542) | Freshwater microbial communities from Kabuno Bay, South-Kivu, Congo - kab_022012_10m | ecosystem: Environmental > Aquatic > Freshwater > Lake | place: Democratic Republic of the Congo: South-Kivu... | reverse complement strand
CGTGGATAATTTCTGTCATTGGTTTGCCCTCGGTAGTGTGGTTTTTGAACCACAATTCTACTCTCAGACAAAACTTAAAATATCATTCTGCGGACTTATACTTTTACAGACCCTAATATCACGGGCACCCATTGAAAAATTCTTAACCGTTCACGGAGGAAGATTACGCCTAAAAACACACTAAGAAGTGGATTAATAAAGTACCCCAAACTGGTCTCGACGATGTAATTAGCATTGACCGCCCAAACATACATAAGCCAGTTTATTGCAATTAAAACAGCAGCGATTGAATAAGTAACCAATACGCTTTTTTTTATTACTGCTTCCTTCAATGCTTTAAACTGACCGGTTGCAAATATAAACGCCATCAGCATAATAAATGACCATCCAATTCGATGGCCAATCAGTTGTACTGCATCAATTTGATGAAGCCATTTCCAATAAATTGGGAATAATCCCCAGGCAAGATATGCACCTAACGCATACAAGAGTCCTTTGTTTGACATATTGTTACTCCTCTCAGGAGGCCAAGTATACCAATTAATTTCAACACCCCCACCATGAGTACGGTAGAGGTGTGCGAGGAAACAATAGTCAATCTACAGGTATCGCCAGGTACCCCAACTTTTTAACTGCTGCTATGATTTGTTCATCTGACAAGACTTTTTCATCGAATTCAACGATCATTTGCTGCTTATGGTAGCTTGCGTTAATATCCCTGACCCCAGGAAGGTCATCTTCAAGGCCTTCCAGCCGCATGGAACAATTACTACAATGCATATTGGGAACTTGAAAAATTCTTCTCATTTTCTTACCTGTTTTCCGGTCACTAAATTCGCCAATTATTCGATATCAAAAATTATTTCACCTGTATACATACCCATCGAGCAAGTAAACCCCATCACTGTTCCACGTTTTTGAGCAGGAATATCAATTAAAACTGACCCGGAGGAAGGCAACAATTCCTCAACGCTGATCGAAGGAATAACAAACCCCCTGGCACAAGAATAAGTCTGATTAGTCACCAAATTCAGCTTCAATGGGGTATTCACTTTCGCATGAAGGATTCGCGGTGAATAGCCCTCATTTGTCGCGTTCAAAAACAATGTTCCATTTGTTATGCCGATATTGTTTACTTCCTGATTGGTTGGGGCCGCCTCCATGAAATTTTGAGCCCACTTCATGATTGATGGAGCACCCATCAAAGTGAGGCCCGAATCAACTGAAACCAGTCCGAGCAACAACACAATTACAGCAACCAAACGCATGAATATGCTTTCAAGTCGTGAGCCAAGCTCCGTCGCAAGGTAAGAAACGATGAAGAACACCGGGCTTGTTCCTAGGGTAAAAGCGAACATCAAACCGGCAGCCTGCCAGGGATCCCTGGTACCCATTGCAACTGCCATCATCGCCTGTGTTACCCCACAAGGAATGAACACAGTTAGAGCCCCAAGAAAAATTGGAGTGAAAAAATCATCGTTGTTACTAGTTCTTCGAATAAATCGGGTTAAAGTTTTTGGCGGTTCGATTACGAAATATCGGAAAATTGGGTGAACATTCAACATTCGTAACCCATTCCCAACCATAAAAAAACCGATAAAAATCAAAAGCATTGCGCGTGAAAATGGATTTAATTGAAGAACAGAACCCACAGCACCTAATAGCAATCCTAAAAGCGTGTATGCACTGATTTTTGCTACCAGGAACAAAAGGATGGGAATTATCATGCGCGATCTGACACGATCAGCGTTGGCTCGGATTTTTCTTTTGTTCTTCGTGACTTGGGTTGATAATACTCCCTTTTCTATTTGTTTTTCCAACGAACTGGCTAAAAGTCCTCCTTGAACAGCAAGACAACTTAGCCCACCTGTGGTCAATCCGGTTAGAAACGCAACAAGGTATTGCTCCATGACTTACCTTTTACCGCCATCCCAAAGAATAAATGGCATATTGATAACAACCCCTGGTTGCTCGATTTTTATCTTTCCACCTTTTTCTGCGGCAAGAACCTCATCTGCTGATTTTAATTCCACAACATCGCCAGAATTGTTCCAAGTCACAGTATTCAACCTTCTTAGTGGACTGTAACCTTCCGAACCTGGTGGATTATCGAAAACATCGGATTGAAAACCAAGTGGACCGCTGCCAGCCAATCCGTTTGTAAATACATATACATTAGCTAAAGCGGTTTCAGGAACCCCCGCCAGTGAAGGTACGAAGAGAACCGGAGATTTCATCATCTTGGTCAATTTGTCAGCGATGCCCTGATCTGACGCTTCAGTGTGAACGAAATAGATAATATTCCCATTCGCGTATGCCTTGCCAGCAGGTAATTCAGCTTTCGCAGGGGTTGATTGCTGGGGGGAACAAGCCGCTACCAGAAGTAAAAATAAGGAAACCACTATTATCAGTCGACTTTTCATTCTCTATCCTTTAACAAATTCTATCGAATTTCTTGATGGTTGAGGAGATATTTACCTAGAGTTGATTAGATTTTCTTACTACGCAACCGCAAACTATTCGAAACAACGAAGACGCTGCTGAAAGCCATTGCGCCTGCTGCCAACATTGGGTTCAGATAACCCAATACAGCTGTGGGGATAAGCACGACATTGTAGAAAAATGCCCAGAAAAGGTTCTGCTTGATAGTAGCCAGAGTTCCACGTGAGAGCGATATCGCCCTGGAAACACTTCTCAAATCACCGCTGATCAAAGTAACCGGGGCCGCGGCCATCGCAACATCTGTCCCCGTACCGATCGCTAAGCCGACGTCTGATTGTGCCAAAGCTGGAGCATCATTGACTCCATCACCTACCATGGCAACGATTGCACCGCCTTCCTGTAATTTCTTGATCTCGTTTGATTTTCCATTTGGTAAAACTTCAGCCAGAACAGAATCTATCCCGACCTGCCTCGCGATAGCGTTTGCTGTTTTCTGATTATCACCAGTTATCATAACAACTTTTAAACCCATCTTATGCAATTCTGAAATTGCTTCCCGAGAACCATCCTTTACCGTATCAGCAACTGCGATGATCCCCTGAACTTTACCATCGACTGCGACCAACATTGCCGTTTTGGCTTCGGACTGCAGCTTATCAAAGTCTTTTTGGAGGTTGCCCATAGAATAATTGCGCGCCAACATCATGCGCAAATTTCCAATTTCGACTCTATGAGCATTGACTTCTGCCTCAACCCCATGCCCGGCTTCTGCATTAAACCCTGTCAATTCAAATAATTCAAGACCCGCTTTTGTCGCTTCCGCCCAAATGGCTTCTCCTAAAGGATGTTCACTCCCCTTTTCCACGGATGCAGCCAACTGTAAAAGAGAATTTTGGTCATAAAATCCATCTGTCACGATATCAGTCACTGAAGGTTGGCCCTTGGTCACTGTACCAGTCTTGTCTAGCACAACAATCGATATCCTGCCTGCTCTTTCAAGAGCCTCACTGTTTTTATAGAGAATCCCGATTTCGGCGCCTTTTCCTGTACCAACCATCACCGCCGTGGGTGTTGCCAATCCCATCGCGCATGGGCAGGCAATTACAAGTACTGCTACCATGTTGATAAGCGCTCTTGTAAAGGGAGTCAGGTTTGAATTGATCGCGAGTTGTGGACCAAAGAAGTACCAACTAGTGAATGTCAGGGCAGCAATTGCAATTACTGCCGGAACAAAAATTGCAGAAACCTGGTCAGCAATTTTTTGAATTGGAGCTTTGCTTCCCTGGGCATCTTCTACCAATTTCACTATTTGGGCAAGCGCAGTTTCCTTTCCAACTTTTGTCGCTTCAAATTTAAAAAGCCCCAATTTGTTGATCGTTGCGCCGATTACTGGATCTCCAGGTCCTTTTTCAACAGGTAAGGACTCGCCGGTCAACATAGATTCATCAACGGTAGAACGACCTTCAACCACAACCCCATCAACTGGAATTTTTTCCCCTGGCTTGACAATTACAAAATCCCCAACAATTACCTCATCAATAGCAATTTCTAATTCCTTACCATTACGAATTATTCGAGCAGTTTTTGCTCGAAGTCCCATCAACTTCTTAATTGCATCGCTTGTTCTCCCCTTTGCCCGGGCTTCCAGGAATTTGCCCAACCGGATCAAAGTAATGATCACAGCGGCAGTTTCAAAATAAACATGCCCATCCAGTATTCCGAATGTAACAGGTAATGAGTAAAGGAAAGCTACGGATGAACCCATGGCAATCAACACATCCATATTGGCTGAGCCATTCGCCAGCGACTTAAAAGCGCCAACATAGTATTGCCATCCAACATAAAATTGCACAGGCGCAGCTAAAATTAACAATAGCCAGTTAAACCATGGCTGGACAGGGTGCATTCCACCCATTTCCAGCGCCATTGCATTGTGATTCGCCAGGTAAAAGAATTCCGGCAAGATGCCAAAATCCTTTCCCATTGACAGAAGGAAAAGCGGCACCGTAAAAATTAGACCTACGATCAATAACCGTCGTTGCTCTAATATTTCCCGTTCACGCGCTTGAGCTTCCACATCTTCAGCATTTCCACCCAATTCGAGCGCTTCAAAACCAGACGCCGCAACAACTCTCCGGATTTCTGCCTGAGATATTACGGTAGGGATATATTTCACACGTGCTTTTTCGCTCGCAAAGGTAACATGAGCCTCGACAACGCCATTTAATTTCAGGAAGGTTTTTTCTAATCTACGCGCATCGTTATCATCAGACAAGCGCTTGATAACGAGGTCAGCCTCGCCTGTCGCAACTCCGTACCCTGCCCTGGTAATTCGGGCAACAATGTCATCAAGGGCTAATTTTTCAGAATTAAAAATTACAGTTGCCCGCTCGGAGGATAAATTAACGGTCGCTGAATCGACCCCATCAAGTTTCTTCAGATTTCGTTCTACAGTAGCTACGCAGTTCGCGCAGGTCATACCAGTAATCGGAAGAATAAGTTGTAAGTTTTCAGACATTTAAGCCACCAATAATGTAAAAGGGCACAGCATTAATAATAAGTAAAATGCTGTGCCCCGATTAGAAAAGAAATTTTCAGCCTGCAACTGGGTAATTAATGTTAGCCAGCAATTCTTTTATCTTGTCTTCCGAAGCAGGCGCATCAAATACCACTGCGACGTTTTTTGTTTCCGAATTGGCAGTAACAGATTTTACACCTGCCAGATCTGAAAGCTCAGTTTGAATTGTGTGCACGCAATGTCCACAAGAAATATTTGGTATTGAATAAGTAACGGTAGTCATCTAATTTTCTCCTTTGAATTTATTAAACTTTGGTTGCGGTAATAAACACTTCGGTAATTTCTTTCAATACTCGTTGACGCTCATTTGCGTCATCACCCTGAATTGCAATAGTAACGCATGAGTTTAGATGATTTTCCAGGATACCCTCGCTCACTTTATTTAACGCAGCCTGAATTGCCTGGATTTGACGGATTACATCAATACAATATTTATCATCCTCAACCATGCGAATTACACCTCGCATATGGCCTTCAATCGTTTTAAGCCTCTTCAAAGTCTGTTCTTCTTTCATCGATACTTCCTTTTATCCCCCCCCCAGGGGGGTTGGGTACATCAAATATAATCCGCCTCATAAATATTGTCAAGTATTATTTTTGGAGTAGATCCATATTTTATAGAATAAAAATTAACATTGCCGGTAAAAAGAAAACCCCCTCTCCAAGAATGAGAAGGGGTTATTGAAACTATTCGCTTGTCATAATGAACAAAGGTTTCATTTCGAAGTTCTCATAAATTGGTCGATATCGATCGGTATCGTAAAAGTGACGAACATCTACCATTTTTTTGGTTGCCGTTACAACGTCTAACGGCATGTTGTCGTAACGACCGTTTTTAAGAACAACCAGACGCCCATGAACACCCTTCAAAACCAGGTCTAATGCAAGATTACCAAACGCCATCGGGACTATTGAGTCAATCGCATCTGGATCACCGCCGCGAACCATATAACCCAACTTCTGGGTCACAACATCGACGGTACGACCGTTATTATATTTGGGTGACAATTCCTTTAATTGATCAGCTACTAGATCACCAATACCACCTAGCTTTGCGTGGCCATAGGCATCCGTTTTGCTTCCCTCAAAAACCATATCGCCACCCTCATACGTTGCGCCTTCCGATACAATAACAACTGAATACCGGCTTGGATTCAACAACCGATCCTTACTCATTAGCTCAGTCAGATGATCGATACTGAACTTATATTCTGGGATTACGCATCGATTTGCTGCACCTGCCATAGTTGGCAAAATAGCCGTAAAACCGGCATAACGACCAAATACTTCCAACACCAAGAAACGCTCGTGCGAACCAGCGGTTGTTCTTAGACTATTTGTTAATGCTATGGTTCTCGTCACGCAAGTACTAAAACCAATACAGTAATCAGTACCAGGAACATCATTATCCATCGTCTTGGGAATTGCGACGACTCGAACACCTTCCTGGTACATTCGAACTGCATAACTTAAGGTATCATCACCGCCAATAGGAATTAGATAATCTACCCCTAGAAAATCAAGATTTGCCAATACTTCATTGGTCAGGTCATTCTTTGGTTCAGTGTATTTTTCCTTGAGGTGCTGTGGGACGTCTTCTGCTTTCATCCGGCTTGGATTCGTCCTGGATGTATGTAAAAATGTACCACCGGTACGACCTGCTGGATTTACAATTTCCTCGGTCAAAAATTGGAAATTGTTGCTATTGTCAGCGGCTTTATCGCGCACAATATCAGTCAACCCAGCCCAACCGCGCCGAATACCAACCACCTTATAACCTTCACGAAGAGCCCTGATCGTCACCGCGCGAATAGCCGGATTTAGACCTGGTACATCCCCACCTCCTGTTAATATTGCAATTGCTCCTTGTTTTTTTGTTGCCATTGTAGCCTCCTAAATTTAAAGAACTGTAATATCTTATTTTACATTTCAAAGAAAATGGCGAATTAACTAAGAGAAGAAATTCGAAGTTTCAGTCCAATATGGAATACATCAGTATTCCTGCCGCAACCGCTAAATTCAGTGATGAAGCTTTTCCTCGCATCGGCAATGATATCAGGTTTTCACACAACGCAATCTGTTCGGGTAGCAATCCTTTTTGTTCAGACCCTAATAATAATGCAATTCGACGCGTATCCTTTTCTAAAGCGCGGAAATCTGTTTTTGCATGTGCAGAAGTGCCCACTACCCGGATGTTTCCTTTTTTTGCCCAATCAATAAATTCTTGAAACGTGACTTGAAAAAATGGTATCCAAAAAAGCGCGCCCATGCTTGCTCTTACTGCCGAAGGATGATAAGGATCAGCGCCTCCATCGATTAGGAACAATCCGCTTGCTCCTGAAGCATCCATAGTTCTGAGGACAGTACCAACATTACCAGGATCCTGCGGAGAGACAAGACCGACAGAAAAGTAAGCCTGGGCAATCCTTTCTAAAGGTCTTTCCTTCTGCTTGACTATCGCGGCAATGCCCTGAGGGTTTTCCTTATCCGCCATAGTGTCAAAAGCTTTTTCAGAAATTTTCAGGCAATGGATTTTCTTTTCTTGAAGATCAGAAACAAGTTTTTGGCCAAAAATACTTCGCAACCGCTCCGGGCAATAAAAAAGGACTTCAATATCCCAATTTGCTTCTACAGCATCCCCAACGTGCTTGATTCCTTCAACCAAAAATAATCGAGTTTCATCTCGATATTTTTTTTGCCGCAGGAGCCTTGCATGTTTTACTAAGGGATTCGAAATGCTCGTGATAATTTCTGTCATCGGAGATTTATTATAAAGAAAAGCCTGATTTAATTAATCACGGATTGACCGCTGTAATCTTTGCGATCATACCTGATTCCATATGTCCCTGAATAGCGCAAATTACAGCATACTCGCCAGCCGAGGGTAAAGTAATTTTATATGAACCGCTTTGATTTGGGGCAATTTTATATTCTGCAAGGATCTCAGCCGAGTTTTGTTCATGACTGAAAGGAATTTTTGCTATCACACCTTCCCGTAATATTGTGAAATCATGTTCAATGGAGCCCTTATTCAATAAATTAATGGTTATCTCTCTGCCTGCAAATACTTTCATGACCGATGGATTGAACTTAAATTCGCTCAGTTCTACACTTAATACCGAAGCAGGTTTCTCCGATGCGCTTTGAGCGCATGAAAAAATGGATAAAGAAAGGAAAATGATTATCAGTGATAATGTTAAGTATTGCTTCATTTCTCTCCAAAAAATAAATAACCGGCTGTAACTTCAAACCTATGAATTATAGCGCGAAAAAAATGTAGACGAAAATGATTCTACGAGATGATAAACCAGTGATTTTAGCCCTCATTCCGTAGAATAACCCTCCCATAAAAATCAAGTTCAAGGTAACATCATTCTATGAAATCATATTTACCGCGACTAGAGGATTTTCTCTTCTTTTTGATATTCACCGGAGCAGTGTTGCTTGGGCCAAGAATGTTAAACCAAGATGGCGACCTACCCCGGCATATGGCCATTGGGCGGTATGTATTATCTGGTCATTTTCCACCGATGAAGGACATTTTTTCTCATACTGTGCCAGGCGCACCCTTTGCCCCGCACAAATGGCTATCAGGAGTATTATTTTATCTTTCATTCTTGTTGTTCGACGAAAAGGGGCTGGTTATTCTTTCCGCGGGTGTACTAGCGACCACATTCACTTATATTTACACGCAATCCGTCTCAATTTCCAGGTTCAAAATCCCGACTTTCTTCTTGATTATTTGGGGAGCAGCCCTGACCTCTTTGCATTGGATCGTAAGACCTCATATTATTTCAATGCTTTTATTTTCGGTATGGCTAATTTTGACCGATAAGATAGCTCGAGGGAAAACTGTTAATATTTTTCTCTTGCCGGTAATCATGCTACTCTGGAACAATATTCACGGAGAGTATATTTCCGGATTTCTTGTTACTTTAGCATATGGCAGCGGTTGGGTTTGGGATTATTTTTTCAACCGTGAAAATACTACGCTCGAAACGGGAAAAAGGTTGGCAATTTCACTTTGCCTATCGCTGCTGGTAACCTTGCTCAACCCAGTCAGTGTCATGGCCTGGGGAACAATTACAAACTGGTTGGGAAACCAGTATCTGATGGCACATACGCAAGAAACAATCCCACCCGATTTCGCTCAAGCACAATTTTTACCTCTTCTAGCTTTTATCGCTCTTTCTATTTTTCTCCTTGCCAAAAATACTGAAATAATTTTGACAGGAAGAGCGATAACACTGGCGGGGTTTTCAGTTCTAACATTACTTTCAGCGCGTAATATTCATTTTTATGGGCTTGCTGCTCCATTTTGCCTGGCCACCACCGTGATGAACGTTTCGTCTAATCGGTTCTTACAAAGATACGAGACGTTTTTCGAAAATATCGGGCGCAAAAACAAACGACTTTTCTTTCCAATATTCACAGTAATAATTTGGATATTTTTATTAATACTTACCCCGATGGGAAACACCCAGCGTTTTTCAACAGACGTCTTCCCCGTTAAGGCAGTGGAATGGCTACAGACACACCCACAAAAAGGTGAGATGTTCAACACATTCGACTGGGGTGGCTATTTAAGTTTCACGCTACCAGAAAAAAAAGTGTTTATTGACAGTCAAGGGGATGTATATGGTGAAGAATTCATTCGAAAATACGAAAAAGTGATCACTCTTTCACCCGGATGGCAAGAAATATTAGGACAATATAATGTTAAGTGGGCATTAATTCCAATTAAATGGCCTTTGGCAAATGCATTAAAGTCCTCTGGATGGAGCCAGGTCTACTTGGACGAAACCGCAATAATTCTCGTCGCCAAGTAATTCCACCTAAAGCACTAATAGCCAATACCCTCTGGTTGGGGACACAATGTTTGTTAGATCAATGCATCAACCATCAAAGCCAGGAACAAAAACATCAAATACATACTTGAATAACGATACATCATCCATGCAACTTTATTACCAGCAGTTCGATATACCTTCCACGCAAAATATAGTAACAAAATCCCAAGTATAGTCGCTGAAACCAGATAGACTGAGCCTGTGTATTTGAAGATTGGCAACAAAAAAGTTACAGCAACCAACTCAATCGTATAAAGAAGTACTTGTTTTCGCGTTTCCAATTCTCCTTTAATAACCGGCAACATTGGCACACCTGCTCGCTCGTAATCCTTACGACGGACAATCGCGAGAGCCCAAAAGTGTGGCGGGGTCCACATAAAGACGATCAAAAATAAAATCATCGCCGGAATATCAAGTCTTCCTGTTGCAACCGCCCAACCAACAAGAGGGGGGATTGCTCCCGCGCCACCACCAATTACAATGTTTTGAACAGTAGCCTTTTTCAGCCAAATACTGTAGAGGAATACATAGTAAATGATGCCTGCCAAGGAAAGCAGCGCCGCCAAGACGTTAGTAAAACCCATCATTATATAGAAACTAGAGATGCATAATGCAAGCCCAAATGATAATCCTTCAGCGGGGGTCATCCTTCCGGATGCGACCGGGCGTTTTGAAGTACGTTGCATGTTTTTATCAAGGTCACGGTCAATATATTGATTGATCGCTCCAGATCCACCTGCGGCTAATGCTCCACCAAGTAGAGTCCAGAATGCCACCGAAAGCGAGGGCCAGGCTTTTCCCCCCGCAACCATACCTGCGAAAGTTGTCACCAATAACAGCAAAACGATGATCGGTTTTGTCAAGGTGATAAAATCTTTCAAACGCTGGCGAATATCAAGGGGGGGAAACGCCACAACATCCGTGGCAAAAATTCCTGCTGACACCATCAATGCCAACATTGAAATCCACAAAGAAACTGCTGTCAAGGAATGTAGAACGACCAGGACAGCCGGAAAACCACGAACGACCAAAAGGCCTCCCACAAATGCTTGTGCAAAAAACAACATGGCGCAAATGGTGGTAAGGGGCAGAAGTAAATGATTATCTCTTTGGGTCCGCCACGCCTCAAAAACTAGCGCCAAAATAGTAATGCTACAAAAGACTGTCGAGATTCGATGTAAGATCTGAGCCCATCCTGCCTCACCTAGTGGTATACAAAAAGGCCAGGTTGAACAAGCTGTGGGGTTCCCATCTAGCGCAACAAAGCGCCCGCCCAGCATTAGCAGCGCTACAGAAACAAAGGCGAACAAAGCTAACTTTGCAAAGGATGTTGAAAGGGTGAATTTCATTTTTCCTCAAAGGGTTCTTTATAGATTTCTTGATTTATCTTTTGCTTGCGCAAGAAAAAGGGATAACCAAAAAACAATATGGATGCAAAGGCGAACCACTGGAGTGCATAACCAAAATGGGGACCTTCGCTGATTTCAATTTCGGGCTGGTAAGGATAAGGTAAGGTTTGTAAATTGGGCTGCGGATTGGGTTGAATAAAAACTGGGAGCAAAGTATACGGCAGTTGCTTGCCAATAAAACCCAGATTAATTATATTCAGATAGTGGATCTTTTCCTCGGTTCCAGCGATTATGGAATTCTGGGATGACCCAGTATTTATCTGAATTTCATCTCTACGTATAATTCCATTGATCGTTACCTGACCGGGCAAATCGTAGGCGTTCCAATCCGATGGTTTTTTATTTCCCGATGCAGGTATCCAACCCCGCTCAATTAGAACCCCAGTACCGTCGGATATCCTAAGAGGGGTCAATAAAAAATAACCTGGTTGGCCTTCGTAATATTGGTTTCTCAAGACGAAATTGTGAGCAAAATCAAAACTTCCTGTTACTGTGACTTTTCGATACTCCATCGAAGGAAGATCAACACCATTCGCTGAGACAAGTTCCAAGGGGGGCATTTGGGAAATAGCGATGTAATGAGAATTAAAAGCCCGTCGTTGGGCAAGACGATCCAACTGCCAGATTCCGAGCCGTATACATAAAGCGGTACCCAACAAAACTAAAACTGTTGCAATCAGCCATTTCCACGAAAAAATGAAGCGCCAGCTTTTCATGAAACCACCTTCACAGCACCCTTAATTGGCCAGATCACAATGCTATACATTGCAAACATCATTCCTAATGGAATTCCCGCGATTAATATTCCGTATATTCTTGTAACCGCTGTAACCGGTTCCTGGACGTTGATCCCAAAAACACGGCTGGGCTGAAACGAACAATCGTATGTAAAATTATTTGCATCATTCAGAGTTAAACTGGCCGATGTTCCAGACGGAATAAACAATGAACCTAATTTATGATCTACAACGTCTTCATTATTTACGATCAATGTATCGCCAACAACAAAAACCATGTTCTCCGGGATAGTTGAAGAAACCTCACCTTTGGAGATCCGCGCTGCTGTTCCAGAGGAGATTTTTAATTCTATTACTTTCGGTGCGCGGCCAGCTTCACTTTTCAAAAATATAAATGTAAACTCGTTAATAAAAATCGCAACAAGGATTCCCAATGAAATGGTGATCAGTAACCGTAAGATAACTTGTCGCGACATATCGAATCCTCGTCCGCTCCAAAAGGGGAGGTAAAAGTAACCTCCCCTTTCGAGAATTAAGCCAGTCGTCCTATGAGATAAAGCGCTGGATAGAAGAAAATCCAGACGACATCAATAAAATGCCAATACACAGTCGCAGCTTCGACTGCCCAGTGCTTTTCCGGTGAATATAAACCCTTCCTACCATTGTTGAGGATAATTCCCAAAAATATTACGCCCGTAAGCACATGAAATGCATGCATACCAGTCATCATAAAGAATACTGCGCTTGCCGCATTGTCACCTGCACTAAAAGGCGCTTCTCTCCACTCAATTCCTACAACCCCGGCTAAAAAACCAATTGCTAAGAGTAAAGTTAATGCGGTACTGAACAAGAATCCTTTCTGATCACCATGTTTCATATGGGTCTCAGCGCGATTCATGAAGAAACTCGAAATCAGAAGCACCGAAGTAACAATTAAACCTAGATATTGATTCAGGTCTGGACGAGTCATGCCAAGCAGGTTGAAGCGAGTTACAAGCAAACCAGCAAAAAGGAATGAATCAGAAAGCAGAAACAACCAAAAGCCCATACGGTTAGTCACGAGCTTCCAGGCTGCACTGTGCTGATCGGTTTCATGATCAACTTCCGTAAGTTTGTAAACATGCATGTAATAATAGAGAACTAACCCTGCCTTTATAAGCGCAGCAATTGAGAGAAGAATCAGGGATTGATTGGTGATCCCTACAAAAAATTCTATGAAGGTCAGGAAGGCTAAAATGATAAAAACCACCACACCCTGGCGCAGAGAACCGGTATGATTATCGTGTGTCACGTTTATTCCTCCGAGTGTATTTTGATGTAAACGGAACCAGGTAAACCATAATCATAAGGCTCTCCGACAACTTCAATTTCATGATCATAATTATGAACTGGCATAGGTGACAATACCTGCCATTCCGGAGAACGTGATTTCCAAATATTACCGGAGGTAATTTCACCTGATTTGAGTGTAATGTAGATGTTATAGAAGAAGATAAGCACCGCTAATGCGATCCCAAAAGCAGAAATCGTCATCGCTAAATGCCACGGGTCAAACCCCAAAGCAGGATCATAATCTGCAATTCTTCGACGCATGCCTAGCAAACCAACACGCATCATAAATAGGGTCAAGATCAAAAATGACGGAGTCATCAGCCAGAAATGCCACTTTCCAAGGGTCTCATTCAAGCGCTTTCCAGTCGCCTTTGGGAACCAGTAATACAAAGCCGCGAAGAAAGGAAAAATATAGCCGCCAAACATAGTGTCATGAAAGTGTCCAACAATAAAGTAAGTATCAGTCAAATGAAGATCAGTCGAAACCGTGGCATTGGGCGGACCTGTTAAACCACCAAGCAAAAATACTACGATCCCACCGAGAACAAACAGCATCGGGGTCGGTATGTCGCGCGAAAGTTTTCCCTGATAAAGCGTCGCAACCCACGAGAAGAATTTCACACCGGTTGGAACAGCGACGAGCAGTGTACTGTACATGAATGGAACCCGTAAATATTCATTCATGCCAGAAGTAAACATGTGGTGAGCCCATACCAAGAAACCAACCAAAGCGATGCCAAGCGATGACATAGCCACCCATTTGTAACCAAATAAAGGCTTCCTGACAAATACCGGGAGGAGTTCGCTAATCACACCCAAACCTGGTAAAACAAAGACATAAACAACCGGGTGAGAATAGAACCAAAAAAGATGCTGGAACAAGATAGGGTTTCCACCTTTTGCAGCATCAAAGAATGGCATACCTAACAATCTTTGGAACAATACCAACTGAAAAGCCAAGCCAATCATTTGCGTTGCTGTTAGTGAAATTATTGAAGTTGCGGTTGCAGCCCAAACAAATATTGGCATCCTGAAAGCAATCATACCTTTCGCTCGCATCCTCAACATCGTCACGATTAAGTTGAGCGCACCCAATATTGAGGACCATCCGGCAACCCAGATACCAACAAAAAACATAGACATTCCCAGTGGAGCGCGAACAGATAATGGTGGGTATCCTGTCCAGCCGGTATCCAGACCGCCAAGCGCTAGACTGGATAATAATAATACCGCTGCGGGGATAGCAACCCAAAAAGAAAATGCATTCAATCTTGGGAAGGCCATGTCCTGGGCGCCGATCATCATCGGTACCAGATAATTAATTACACCTGCAATCCCCAATAATATTGAGACTATCATGACCATGCCATGTAAGCTCATCAATGAGTTATATAGTTGCAGCGAGAGAAATTCCAGGCCAGATTTTGCCAATTCAGTGCGGAACACCAGAGCGAATAAACCTCCCACACTTAGAAGCAATAAAGAGGTAAATGTATACTGAATACCAAT
>Ga0172367_10005756_pt1 | contig 14861 bp, 12 predicted proteins | sample Lak10m_FD_114542 | JGI IMG/M metagenome (GOLD analysis project Ga0172367, IMG submission 114542) | Freshwater microbial communities from Kabuno Bay, South-Kivu, Congo - kab_022012_10m | ecosystem: Environmental > Aquatic > Freshwater > Lake | place: Democratic Republic of the Congo: South-Kivu... | reverse complement strand
TCAAACAACTCAAACATAAACGGGGCGGCTACCCGGGTTCCAATCAACCCCGGCCTTCCTTCCCCATCTGCATTGCCTACCCATACCGCCACCACGTACTCCGGAGTGATACCTACCGACCAGGCATCCCGGAATCCAAAGCTGGTCCCCGTTTTCCAGGCGATACGCCGGCTCGATTGAAACGATTGCCATTCGCCCTCCGAATCTGGCCGCTGCACTTCCTGCATAGCCTCGGCCGTAAACCAAATACAGGCGGCATCCAGCAACGGCGGCGCAGTTTGCCGCGTCGAAGGAACGGGGGGAAGGGGCATCAGGTAGCGCAGTGGATGAATATCTCCGGGATTGTACTGGCCACTCTGTGTGGGGAAATGGTAGAGGGTACGCGCCATAGATGCGTACACGCCGGCAATATCCCACAGACTACATTCCGCGCCCCCGAGAATTAAGGTCAGCCCATAATCCGCCGGCGCGCGGCGGAGGTGTTGTAATCCCAACTGTTGGAGCCGGTGCTGAAAGCGGGCAATGTCGTATTGTTGGAGCAAACGCACAAAGGGTACGTTCAGGGAGCGGGAGAGAGCTTCGCTTATCGGGACCAACCCATCAAAGCCTTTGTTGAAATTTTCGGGTTGGTAGCCGTTGATGTTGGTGGGAACGTCCGGAATCAAGCTATGCGGAAGAATGAGCCCTTCCTGAAGGGCAAGCGCATAGAGCAGGGGTTTGAAAATACTTCCCGAACTGCGGGGCGCCGCCGTAATATCGACCGCCTCGCCATGGGCATCTCCAGCCTCCGGGGCGTTGCCTATGTAGGCCAGGACAGCCCCGCTTTCCACTTCGGCTATGATAGCCGACAGGTTGTGGATTCCATTTTGTCGAAGGACGGCGTGATGGCGTCGCGCTACTTCAAGGGCGCGTTGTTGGAGAGAGGCGTCCAGCGTGCTTCGGACGCGCGGAGCAGTACGCGCCTGCATCGCGCGGTTGATGAGGTGTGGAGCCAACCGCGGTAAATCCAGGGGCGCTTCCGGGAGCGGCTCTTCGAGCGACAAGGATAGCGTTGGAGGGTCTATTATCCCTTGGTGCGATAGCGTGCGGAGTAGTCGATTGCGCTTTTCAAGGAGTTGCGACCGGTTTCTGCCGAGGTGCAGCAACGAAGGGTTGTTGGGAAGTACCGCCAATAATGCCGATTCTGCCCAGGATAAATAATGAGGGGATTTGCCAAAATAACGCCAGGACGCCGCCTCCAGACCGATTACATTGCCTCCAAACGGAGCATGGGCAGCATATAGGCGCAGGATTTTGCGTTTTGGATAGCGAAGCTCCAATCGCGTAGCCAGGATGATTTCGAGCACCTTTTGCCGGATGGTACGGCGTTTTTGTCCCTGGGATAGGCGAATGACCTGCATGGTGAGCGTGCTTCCTCCACTCACTACCCGCTGATTGCGTAGGTTTTGAACCACCGCGCGGAGCAAAGCCATCGGATCTACCCCGGGATGGAAGAAAAAACGCCGGTCTTCGTACTGAATAAGCGCTGTTACATAGTTGGCCGGAAGACTGTCGTTTTCGGGAAACCGCCATTGCCCGTCCGCAGAAATTCGGGCAGATAATAGCTGCCCACGGCGGTCTTCCACAATCGTGCTGTACGGAACCCGAAATAATTCGCGAGGTAGCGAAAAGGCATAGAAAATCAATAAAATACAAATAATACCCCCCGTAACTTTTTTGCGAAGGCTCCAAGAACGCCAGGTTGAGATAAGTTGGGGCATTTCGATTGGTTTTTTTTAAAAGCACTTGAAAATGTGGTAAAAATAAAGGTATATTGCCCTGATTTTACTGCCTTGAATTGTATAGCAGATTTTTTTCTTTTGGTTTTGTAGAAATGTCCTTAAATGAATCGTGCTACGCTCGGGTAGTTGAATGGGTTTCAACCCGTCAACGCGTTAATTTTTTCTTTTTATAATCAATTTTTTTGTGATGAACATTTTTGTAGCAAAACTCAATTTCAGGACACAGAGTGAAGACCTGAGAGAAGCTTTCGAAAACTATGGAGAGGTTGACTCTGCCAAGGTCATTATGGACCATGAGACAGGCCGTTCCAGAGGTTTTGCTTTTGTAGAAATGCCGAACGATGATGAGGCAATGGCTGCAATCGAAGGTCTGAACGAAACTGAACTGGATGGAGCGACGATCGTGGTAAAGAAGGCAGAACCACGCAAACCAGGCGGTGGTGGAGGTGGCGGTTTCAACCGTGGCCCACGTCAGGGTGGCGGAGGCGGAGACTTCCGTCCACGTGAATATCGCGACAACAATCGCGGTGGCGGAGGTGGCTACGGTGGTGGAAACAAGAGTTTCAACCGTCGCGACAAATTCTAAGCGTATCAGTTCCTGAGGCAGCGGGGGACTTAATTATAACTGCCAAAACATCAAAGGGACGGCCGCTTCGCGCAGCCGTCCCTTTATATTTTATAGGCCGGAAATCATATCTTCCGGACGTACCCACTCGTCGAACTGAGCCGCTGTGAGCAGCTCCAGGGCGATAGCCGCCTCTTTCAGGGTGGTGTTTTCTGCATACGCTTTTTTGGCAATGGCAGCCGCATTGTCGTAGCCTATCTTGGTATTCAGCGCCGTTACCAGCATGAGCGAGTTGTTCAGGTGTTCCTGAATCCGCGCCTGGTTCGGTTCAATGCCTATCGCACAATGATCATTGAAGCTGACCGCAGCATCGCCAATCAGTTGCGCAGAAGTGAGGAAGTTGAAAATGATGACCGGCTTAAATACGTTTAGCTCAAAGTGGCCGCTCAGTCCACCAATGTTAATCGCGACGTCATTTCCCAGCACTTGCGCCATGGCCATAGTGAGTGCCTCCGATTGCGTAGGGTTCACTTTCCCCGGCATGATAGACGAACCCGGCTCGTTGGCAGGAATGTTGATCTCTCCAATTCCGGAACGGGGGCCAGAGGCGAGCATCCGGATGTCGTTACCTATTTTAATAAGGCCGACCGCTACCGTCTTGAGCGCACCGTGGGCTTCCACTAGCGCATCATGTGTGGCTAATGCCTCGAATTTATTGGGGGCAGTGACAAAAGGATTACCCGACAAGCTCGCAATGTGGCTGGCTACCAGCTCCGAATACCCCGGAGGAGTGTTCAACCCGGTACCTACCGCCGTACCACCCAACGCCAGTTCCGCCAGGTGTGGCAAAGTGTTTTTTATCGCCTTTATTCCGTATTCAATCTGGGCGGCATATCCCGATAACTCCTGGCCAAGCGTCATAGGCGTCGCATCCATAAAGTGTGTTCGCCCAATCTTTACGATATTCATATACGCTTCCGACTTCGCCTGTAGGGTGTTGCGAAGTACTTCCAGACCAGGAATCGTGACCGATACTAATTTTTCATAGGCAGCAATGTGCATAGCCGTAGGAAACGTATCGTTCGACGACTGCGATTTGTTGACGTCGTCGTTGGGATGCAACACTTTTTTAGCATCCATTAGCTGCCCACCGCTCAATACATGGGCACGGTTGGCAATTACCTCGTTGACGTTCATGTTGCTCTGGGTGCCGGATCCGGTTTGCCATACGACCAACGGAAACTCCGCATCCAGCTTACCCGCCAGTATTTCTTCGCATACCCGGGAAATTAAATCCGTTTTCTCCTGCGACAACACGCCGAGATCCCGATTGGTGAGCGCTGCCGCCTTCTTCAAAATAGCAAATGCCCGAATAATCTCTATGGGCATCCGGTGTCCGCCAATTTTAAAGTTTTCAAACGAACGTTGAGTCTGTGCTCCCCAGTAACGATCTGCCGGGACCTCTACATAACCCAGACTGTCTTTTTCTTTTCTGAATTCCATTTGTTTAGGTTGTAAAGCGGAAAAATGATGTATAGATTTCTCCCCAAAGTACGGCAAAAATTTTAGCCTATGAATTAACCAGGCGGTAAAGTAACTTTGTAAAAGCAGAAAAAGAGGTTTTCTGATTTCCGGTAAACTAATTCTTGGTGGCTGCGTTTTCATGGCATCTTTGTCTGCGTATAGCTAAAGAGCAGCAGCTCGCAACAAACCCATCCACCTTTTCAGAAAATGGGTTGCCCAAACGGACAGCGCACGCAGTATAGGTTCTGTTTCGCTATCAATAGCCTTGTTTCGTATTCATTTTGTATAACTTATAAACTTTATAACTATGGCTTTTCAACTGCCCGACCTACCATACGGTTTCGATGCCCTTGAACCCCATGTGGATGCACGTACCATGGAAATCCACCATGGCAAACACCACGCGGCATACACTAATAACCTGAACGCAGCGGTACAGGGCACCGAAATGGAGGGGATGTCTATTGAGCAAATTCTGAACCAGATTTCCCACTACCCTATGGCCGTTCGCAACAACGGTGGGGGTTTTTTCAACCACAACCTGTTTTGGACCATTCTGTCTCCGGATGGTTCTTCACAGCCAGCCAGCGGTCTGAAAGTTGCACAGGCAATCGAAAGTGACCTAGGCTCTTTTGAAAATTTCCGGAAGGCATTCTCCGCTGCGGCTACTACCCGCTTCGGCTCGGGATGGGCATGGTTGAGTGTAGGAGCCGACGGCAAGCTCTTCGTAAGCTCTACACCAAATCAGGATAACCCACTCATGGATGTAGCAGAGCAAAAAGGTACGCCTATCCTCGGCCTGGATGTCTGGGAACATGCCTACTACCTGAACTATCAAAACCGTCGCCCGGATTATATCGAGGCTTTCTATAATGTAATCAACTGGAGCGAAGTGGAAAGACGCTACCTGGCAGCTATCGGATAACATTCCGAGCCAGCTGCTTCTTGTAGCTAAACACAGCGGAGCGGTACTGTTCGATGCGCGAATAGTACCGCTCCGCTGTGTTTAGGGGCTTCGCCTTGGATGGTTTATTGCCGGACTGCCTGCAATAAGCGCTTTATTTCCTCCAAGCTGAATGACTGGTTAAAATCGGTGGTAAAAATGTACTCCTTGTCGGCTTGCAGGTGGGTATAACGAAAGCTATACGTAGATGAATCCTGGTTGTTCAGAGAATAGATGAAACTCTGCTCGTCCTCCTCTACAATTTTTCCGAAATACGGGTTGCTTTTTACCTCGTTTATCTGATTGAATTTCAGGGCAGCTATATCATTGGTGAGCGCGGGCTGCACGAATAATTGCAGGGCATACGGCGTCTGCCCCGTATTTTTGATACTCACATCTTCTACGGCACCCACGCGCACGACATGCACTTCTGCACTGTCGGGGGCTTGTACGGAAAGGGGAATGCCATAGGGCATTAAATCCAGCGTTTTCCAGGTATCCGTAGTGGACGGGGTAGCAGTGCAGGCACACAAAAACAGTAGCGGGACAATACATTTGACAGCGGAAATCATGGTTTGAATTCTTTTGATAACCCGTGGATAAGGTCTTTTAATCTGGCGCAAAATTAAAGAATTTACAAGACCTTCCGTAGTGCCTTGTTCGGAATGCACACCTTCATGGAGTTTTTATTTTTTTCCAACGGGCAAAACCTGTATTTTTGCACCGGACACTTTCGCAGAAAAATCACATGATTAAAAAGCTCCATATTCGAAATTACGCAATTATCGAAAAACTGGATCTCCAGTTTGCAGATGGGCTTACTATTATCACCGGCGAGACGGGCGCAGGAAAGTCCATTCTTCTGGGCGCGCTGGGCCTCATTATGGGCAACCGGGCCGACAACAAGTCGCTCTTTAATGAGGAAGATAAGTGTGTAGTAGAAGGGCATTTCGATATTTCTTCCTACGAGCTATCCGATTTTTTTGAGCTGCACGACATCGATTACGACGCTGAACTGGTGCTTCGCCGCGAGTTGACACCCGCCGGAAAATCCCGCGCCTTCATCAATGATACTCCGGTCAACCTCAAAGTCATGCAGGCACTCTGCGCACAGCTGGTTGACCTTCACCAGCAGTTTGATACCCTGGATATTCATGATACATCCTTTCAGCTCACGATGCTCGATGCGCTGGCCGGGAATAAAGAATATTTGCCCGAATATCGAAAGTTGTTCAAGGCCTATCAGGGCAATAAGCGCAGGATGGAAGAGCTGCTGACCGACAGAACCCGATCCGATAAAGAAACGGGTTTCCTGGAATTTCAGCTGGAGGAGCTACAAACGGCAGCTCTGCAGCCGGCTGAGCAGGAGGTATTGGAAAACGAAATGCGCATGCTCACCCACGCTGAAGAAATAAAAAAAACAGTGGCAGGTGTTTTTCGCCTGTTGATAGAAAGCGAACAGGCTACCTTGGGGCAATTGCAAAATGCCACCTATAGCCTGGCTCAGCTCGGGCGTTTCGACACTCGGGTAGCCCGCTTGCACGAACGCCTCGGCAGTCTGGTGGCCGAGCTGGAGGATGCAGGCCACGAACTGGAATCGGTGGCAGAACAGACGGAATACGACCCCGAACGCATCCAGCAAATCCAGGCAAGGCTCGATTTAATTTATCGATTGCAAAAAAAACACGGAGTGCATTCGGTGCCGGACTTGCTCCAGGTACAGCAGCATATCGAAAATCAGTTGGGCGGAGTGGCCGACCGGAGCGCAGAAATCGAGGCCTTGCAAAACCTTCTGAACCAGCAAGAGGCCATGCTGGCCAGCCGGGCAGCTAGCCTAAGCCAGCGCCGCCAGTCGGTATCGGCGGGTTTCTCAAACCAGGTGATGGAGCTGCTCAGCAAAATGGCCATGGAACACGCTCGCTTTGAAGTTCAGGTAGCGACCCTCCCGGAGCCCGGACCGAATGGCATCGATGAAGTGAATTTCTTGTTCGCCGCTAATAAAGGGAGCCGGCTGCAGTCTATTCGGGATGTAGCATCAGGAGGGGAGCTTTCGCGCCTCGCCCTGGCAACCAAATCGCTGGTAGCTAGTTCTATCCCCCTGCCTACTCTCGTGTTTGATGAAATCGATGCCGGTATCTCCGGCGATGTGGCACTGAAGATGGGGAATATTCTCCGCCGGCTTTCCGACGAGCATCAGGTCGTGATCATTACGCATTCCCCACAGGTCGCATCAAAAGCCGACCGACACTTTTTTATCTATAAAGAGTTTCGGGAAGACCGCACGGTTACCTGTGTCCGAGAGCTCAATCGCGAAGACCAGGTGCGGGAAATCGCTATTATGCTTAGCCAAAACCCTCCCAGCGATGCCGCATTGGAAAATGCACGGGACCTGCTGAAATACAAGCCCTCCTGAATATCCTGTAACTAACTATCAATAATTATTGACCACATGGGAAACAATTTATTAAAAGGTAAGCGCGGGGTAATCTCCGGTGCGCTGGATGAAAACTCAATTGCCTGGAAAGTAGCGGTACGCTGTGTAGAAGAAGGGGCTGTAATCACGCTTACCAATGCACCAGTCGCGATGCGGTTCGGTGAAATTCAGGAGCTGGCAAAGATTACCAATGCCGAAATCATTCCGGCCGATGCAACCAGCATGGAGGATTTGGACAATCTGTTTTCAAAGTCGGTGGAGATTTTGGGCGGACCCCTCGATTTCGTGCTCCATTCTATCGGTATGTCGGTCAATGTGCGCAAGAAAAAAGAGTACACCGACTTGAACTACGACTGGATGCTCAAGACGTTTGATGTATCTGCTATCTCCTTTCATAAGATGATGCAATCGCTCTGGAAGCTGGACGCGATGAACAACTGGGGCTCTATTGTGGGGCTTTCCTATATCGCAGCACAACGCACGTTTCCGGATTACAGCGAAATGGCCGAGTCCAAAGCCTTACTGGAATCGTTCGCCCGTAGCTTTGGCTATCACTTTGGCCAGCGGAAGCAGGTACGTGTGAATACGGTATCTCAATCGCCCACGCGGACTACCGCCGGGTCTGGGGTGAAAGGATTCGACGAGTTTTTCACCTATGCCGATAAAATGTCGCCGCTGGGCAATGCCTCCGCAGAAGCTTGTGCGGATTATTGTATCTCCCTCTTCTCGGATTTGTCGCGCATGATAACCATGCAAAACTTATTTCACGACGGTGGATTCTCCTCTATGGGTATGAACCCGGCTATTCTGGAGCAGGAATAATCGCCACGTGTGAAGGTAACTGGCTCGCGCAGTTTTTTGTCTGCGCCTATCATAGCAGGACTGCTGACCCTGGGCGCCTTATCTGCCCGGGGTCAGGGTTTTCCAACCGGCCCAAGGGGCTTAGGCAGCGGCGGTAGTGGCAGCGGTAGCTCCAAGGGACCTGTGCAGTTGGAAAAAATAGAGCTGGATACCTTCCCGGTAGCTCGTTTCTATGCCCTGGACCCGGAGCGTGCCCAGCGGCTCACCGATACGCTGCTCGATGCTTCTTTTCATCAATACGATCCGGTACGGCAGCAATGCTTCGATTACAAAAACCTGGGTGTGCCCGGGTCGGCCCACCAGGCGTTGGTGTATTCTCCGCGGTTGCGCAGAGGGTTTGACGTGGGATTGCACGCGTATGACCTCTATATTCGACCGGCTGAAGCGCTGGCGTTCTATCGCCTCGAACGGCCATTGACCAATCTGGAATTTAGTCGGGGTGCAGACCAGTCAAACAGCAATTTTTCAGCCCAGTTTAGCCGCAATTTTTCGGAAAATCTGAATTTTTCGATCGACTATCGCCGCTTGGCTTCCTTGGGCAGCGCGGCGTTATTCCCCAATCAGCAAGGGCGAAATACCAGTATCGGCACGGGGTTCTGGACACAGAGCAAGTCAAAACGCTATCAGGCATTCATGATTTATGCCGATAATAAGCTGGAGCACAACGATAATGGCGGTATTAGCGAAGCCCCGTCGCGTGAAGGAGCTTTTTTTACGCCAAGCGCCGCTTCTGTTTATCTCAAAGATGCCGGTACCCGCTATCGCCAGCAGGAGTTGTTGTATGTGCACTATTATAAACCCGGAAAAAAAGACAGCACTTCGTCTAAGGTGCCGCGCCAGCAGATACAGTTGGGGCATCAAATGGGGTATCGGGGTAGCACGTATAAGTTCTTCGATGCGTCACCGGCAGCAGATGCTTCCTTTTATGGGGTGTTTCAAACGGATAACCGAGGGGTTCGCCATTTTATCCAGCACAACAAACTGGAAAACCAGTTTCAAATCCTGCTCCGGAAAAATATTCCCAATGCCGCTTCGGGGTCAGCGCTCCATCTGACCCATGTCTTGCACCGACTTCGTCAGGAGCCGGGAGATTCCGTATTTCAGGAAGTATTTGCAGGAGGGAAATGGCACTTGTCGCCATTCGAGGCATTGCAGTTGGAGGTAAATGCGCAGTTGGGCTTGTTGGGTAGTGCCGGCGATTATCAGTTGCAAGGGCACCTGAAACTGGAATTAGGGCGTTGGGGTACCTTTTCGGGCTCCGTCCTGAGTCAGCTCTATCGTCCTACAGCGGTTCAGAATCATTTTTTTGTGACGCAGCAGCCGGTGTGGCAAAATGATTTCCAAAAAACCCTGGAGTCCAGCCTGCAAGGAGGTTTACAGGTACATAAATGGCAACTGAGCGCCCACGCAGCATACCACGTGATTGGTCAGGGGATTTTTTTTGACACGAGTGGGCGGGTGTTCCAAAGCGAACCCGTACAGTCAGTAGCGCAGCTTTCTCTGCAAAAAAACCTGATGTTTTGGAAGCTCCACCTCGAAAACCAGTTGGTTTTTCAGGTGACTACGGGTCAATACCTCCGCGTACCTACCTGGTATGGAAAACATAGTTTGTATTTCTCCGGCCACCTTTTCAAGGTAATGGAAACGCGGATAGGATTCGATATCCGATATACCAGTGCCTACTATGCGGATGCCTATTTTCCACTGAGCGGCCAGTTTCACTTGCAAAACGACGTCCTCCTCCCGTTTTACCCGGCTATTGATGCGTATTTCGATATGCGCGTAACCCGCTTTCGGGCATTTGTAAAAGTGGAGCATATCGGAGACGCGCTATACCAAAATGCCCTCTACTATTGGGTGCCGGATTATCCCCGGCCTCCGGTCTCCGGCTTTCGACTGGGTATTAAATGGCGATTGTCGGAATAGGGATGCTCCCTCCGCTTGAAAGATGGAGATGGTATTATGGGCCTATGTAAAGGCTATTTCCGACTTGGTGCGAATGACTGGAAATAATAGTAGGGGGATTGACCTACCGTGGAGAATATACCGCGCGGGTGGCTGCTGTATGCTGGTTTTCCCAGATGATTTATCCTTCTGTTTTCAGCATGCTGTTGTTCAGGGTAAGCCTGACGGCGCGGCATGGTTTGGGCACTTCGCATGCCAAGCGGTATTAAAAGCCAACTGCTTGTAGGCGACCTTGTGGGAAGGGCATTCGATAGACGTCAGGGAGTTGAAAGGAGTATAACGTACAAAAAAAAAGACCGGAACAATAAAGTTCCGGCCCAAAGTAAAACTAAACCCCAGTTAATAGATTTTTATAGCGAGTTGCTAGTGTCTTTCGTTTTAATGCATGGCAAATATAAGTATTCTAATTCAGAAAATAAAACTTTTTTGCCGTCTGAATTGGAAAAAAAATGCAAAAAGTGCAAGCGATTGAAAATGAATTTAGTAGTTATTTGCCTAAACTTTGTATGCACAAAGATGCAGGTTGTTTGAGTTAAAAGCAAACATTTTTTTTACAAATCATCTTTTTAAAAGAGGAAAAAATTTTGCTCGTGGGGGAAGTGTGTTCGGTAAGCAATAGCTCCGTTGTTTTATGATTTATTCAGTAGCGTTATGGTGGTTGATTTAAAAGATGTTCGTTGGGATTGGGGTAGGTTTTATGCCTTTGAACGGGGTGGGAACGCTTTACACGCGGTCTGTTGCTGGGTTGGTTCTTTGGGAGCAAACACGCTCCGACATCAGGTACGTGATACGGGGATGGCAAACCATATAGGATGAAAGCGCACTTAGAAAAAATTGATTTAGAGACGGGCAGTTCGTTTCGGCTGCTTCGGTTTGAGCAGTCGCAGGAGGGGAGTGAACCGTTCTGGCATTTTCATCCGGAATATGAGATTGTTTACATCTCACACGGGAGGGGGAAGCGGCATATTGCGAATCATATTTCGTACTATGAAGATGGGGATTTGATTTTTTTAGGTCCCAAGTTGCCGCACTCCAGTTTTTCGGAGGAGTTGTCGGAGAGTCATACAGAGGTCGTAGTGCAGATGCGTTCAGATTTCATGGGTGAAGGGTTTTTTGCATTGCCGGAGACGCGGGGTATTCAGCAGCTTTTTGAGCGTTCGCGGAGGGGTATTTCTTTTTTTGGGGCGACAAAACGCCAGGTAGGCGATTTGTTGCTGGGTATGCTGGAGGAGGAAGGTTTTCGCCGCTTATTGGGTCTGCTACAGATTTTGCAGGTGCTGGCCGAGTCGGAAGAATATGTTTCGCTGGAAGCGGAAAGCTTGGAGCTACCGGTTGATACGCAGCACTATGAGCGCATACAGCGCATTTATGCCTATGTACACAAGGAATTTCAGGGGACTATTAGTCTGGAAGCAGCGGCATCGGAGGCCAATATGAGCGTCCCTGCATTTTGCCGGTTTTTTAAGAAAGCCAGTGGCAAGACGTTTACGCAGTTTGTGAGCGAGGTGCGGGTTGCCCATGCGTGTAATTTATTATCGACGGACACGATGAGTATTGCGGCGATCAGTTTTGAGTGTGGATTTAATAACCTGTCGCACTTCAACAAACAATTCAGGATGTGGAGCGGCTTTACTCCGCGGGAATACCGTATGCGCTTCAAGAAAGTAGTGGATATGCACGGTGCAGATGGTTGATTAGGAAGGATGTTTTATTATTTTATTTTGTTAAATAGCTAATTTGCCCACTTTTATTAAAACAAGGAGGGCTTTAATGTTCCTTATTCAAGGATTTTGGTGGGTAGCTGTTGTCCGGAAAATAAGTCTGTTATCTTCGCACATAAATTCTCCCCGATATGACGAAATGGCCTTTTTTTATGTTCACCTGCTTGTTGTTTTCCTGTACGCCTAAACAGATAAAGGAAGATTTATGTCATACTTGGCGGTATGATGTATCGTCCATTCGCAAGGAAATGGTACAAAAGGAAGCGGATTTTGCTGCTATCAGTTATATGGAAAGTATAATGGGCGGATTGCAATACGCCCGGCTTCGATTTTCTCCCGACGGGAAGGTGGAGTTTCGAATGGATGATCTGATACAATCCGGTCGCTGGAAGCTGCGCAACAAAGGAACGGAGTTGGTACTGCAGATGACGGATCAGGAGCAGGTACACCAGATTGTACGTCTGAATGCCGATACGCTCGTATTGGAGCCTATGTCAGGAGACGGCCCCTCTTTTCCCCGCATTTTGCTCCAAGAATCGGCAACATCAGACTCTGTTCAATGATTTAATGTTTTGGTATTGCGGAGTTAACGTTTGATTTACCGATAGTTAGCAGTTTTGCATCACTATTTTGGAAAAATCAGACGCAGTGATGAAGCGAGCATTAGATTTGGTAGTTTTGTCGGATGTGCATTTGGGGACGTATGGTTGTCATGCGGTGGAGTTGCTGAATTATCTTAAAAGTATTCGCCCCAAAGTACTGGTAATCAATGGTGATTTCATTGATATGTGGCAGTTCAGGAAAAGCTATTTTCCAATAGAGCATACCCGTATCCTCCAGTACGTCCTTCGTATGGCATCCAAGGGGGTCATCGTGTATTATATTACAGGCAACCACGACGAGGCATTGCGCAAGTACGCTGACTTTTCCTCGGGTAATCTACACTTGCGCGACAAGTTGTCTCTCCAAATTGGAGGGAAGTCCTACCTGATTTTTCATGGGGATATCTTTGATGTGGCCATTCAGTTCTCTCCGTGGTTGGCTAAGTTAGGTGGAGTTAGCTATGACTATCTGATAGTACTCAATCGCTGGATAAATAATGTGCGGCAACGATTTGGCCTGGAAAGGGTATCTATGGCGCATCAGGTGAAGCATCAGTTTAAAAATGCCATTAAATACATCCGGGATTTCGAGGAAATAGCTATTGAGTACGCGCACAAGCAGCACTACGACGGGGTGATTTGTGGGCATATTCATCGACCCCAGCTTAGGGGTACTGTGTGTGATGGGGAAGAAGTCCAGTACCTCAATTCAGGAGATTGGGTAGAAAACCTGACTGCGCTGGAATTTCAGTTGGGCAGTTGGTCGCTCTACACCTATAACCCGGCTGATTTCGCAGTGAATCAACCTACGCTGAATTCATTGGACGAGGACCTGTCGGACCCTCAGCCCCTGCGCGAGATGCTTCAGTTGTAATTAGTTGTGGTGGGCTTGGGTTTGGATAATTTCGCCGGGGGTGGTGGTTGGTATCGCTTTATGAACCCCATTCAGGTGATATCTGCAAATCCGAGTAGATGTCCGAGTTGCTGAAAAGCTAGACGATAGGGCTGGCTGGAAAGTTTGAGGCGGAATCGGGCATCGTGAAGCAGTGAAAAATACTGATTCTGGCTTTTCCAATAATTGATTTCGATAGGCATTTCTTCGAGTGTCCGCAGAATCTGATTCAGAGAATGCAGTACTTGGAGGTCGATGGTTTCGACATGCCGGAGCGTTTGGATTTCGCGATAAATTCGTTCGCTGGCTGCCAACTGGATTCCCGGCGCATCGGTCAGCGCTACATTCCATTTTTTGAATTCGCTGGCCAGGCGCTTCAATTCCCGCAAGTCGAGTATTTCCCATTCAAAAAACTGGTGGGCATCCTGGTTGAGGACGAATTGGGTGGCGCTTTGATAAGCGGTTGGAATTGGAATCCCGCTGAGTTGAATCGCGGTCATTAGCTGGTATCCGTCGTTATAAATCTCGCGGAATGCCGTTTCTACCAGGTGGGAGTTCTGGTGGCTGATTTGCTGGAGTATTTTTCGTTTCTCATCTCGAAAAAGTTGCCAGAAAGAGAATCGTTCCTCTCCAAAATGGTCTTCCATGATGGCGATGACCGCACTCAGGTCGCTTCGCTTGAAGGCAGCAATCAGCTCGGAGGAAAGCTCTTCAAAGGTAGCGCGCGACATGTCCACGGATATTTTTCCGATGAAGTTGAGCTGACCCAGGTACAGCGCGACGAAGCTGAATAGCTTCTCTGAATGGGTAATTTTGGAAATAACCCGCGATCGGCCGATCACGAGCCGTTGTAGGCCGGCTTCATAGCGATGGAACTCTTCATTTTCAGCGGTATAATTAAACAGTTCCAGCTTGTCGGGGTATTTTTCAAAAATAGACGAAGCGGCTACGTGCATACCCACCCGAACGAGGTCGGCACGGGCGCTCAGCACATTTTGCCGGTAGCTCACCGCTCCGTTTTCATATACATTGGATGGAATTTGTTCGAGTCGTTGTAGAAACTGATTGTGCAGGTGTACGCCTGCCACCTGTTCGGCGAAGTGAATCGCGCGGTTGGCGTATTGCAAAATCTGATCTGTTTCCAGGCCGGATATTTCGTCGAAGAACCACCCGCAGCTGGTGAACATAAGCATCGCGTTGCGCTGCATCTCCAGGAGGCGTAGGATAGCTACCCGGTTTTTTTCATTCAGCGGCTCGCGCGCATGTTTTTTTAAAAAAGCGTGTAGCTGGGCATCTGTTCGGTGGAGAATTACCTGAATATAATCGTTGCGGGCTTCCCATGGGTCGATGAGTAGGGGAGCGGCATGGGTTTCGAATAAGGTGCTGAGTTGGTCGCGCAGCCAGTCGAGCAATGCGCGGAGGGGCTGACGCCAGGCCTGGTTCCAGGTTGCGTGCCCGCCGGTGCTGCAGCTGCAATCGCTGCGCCATCGCTCTATGCCATGGACACAACTCCAGGAGCTATTTTCATGGATACGAGCCTCCCAGGTAGCGGGAAACAGATCCATATATTGGC
>Ga0172367_10005755_pt1 | contig 14863 bp, 16 predicted proteins | sample Lak10m_FD_114542 | JGI IMG/M metagenome (GOLD analysis project Ga0172367, IMG submission 114542) | Freshwater microbial communities from Kabuno Bay, South-Kivu, Congo - kab_022012_10m | ecosystem: Environmental > Aquatic > Freshwater > Lake | place: Democratic Republic of the Congo: South-Kivu... | reverse complement strand
CATCAATCACGCGGCGTCGCTCCATCAGACTTTCGTCCATTGTGGAAGATTCTCGACTGCAGCCACCCGTAGGTGTATGGTCCGTGTCTCAGTACCATCGGTGGGGGTCAGGCTCTCACCTCCCCTAGACGTCATAGCCTTGGTAGTCCATTACACTACCAACTAGCTGATATCGCATAGGCCTTTCCCAAAGCGAAATTCTTTACCCGTAAGGGACTATCGTGTATTAGTTCGTCTTTCGACGAATTATTCACGACTTTGGGGGAAGTTCCTATGTATTACTACCTCGTTCGCCACTATCCTTCACTAATTTTTCTATCTGTCTTGTATTGCTACTAAACTTCAATAAAATTTATGAAGAACCGTTCGACTTGCATGCCTTATCCACGCCGCCAGCGTTCATCCTGAGCTAGGATCAAACTCTAACTAAAAGTTAAAAGAACGAAACAAAACAAAAAACAGCATTTAATTACTTAAATTTTGTGATATTTTTTTAATCCGTTAGAATTTAATCATTGCTCTAAAAATTATTTATACTTAATCAAATTTATTATGAGACTTGCTCCCGATTATTCATCGGATGTTCTCATTTTATTTAATTGTCAAAGTGAAACAAAAATGCCATATCTAATAAAAAGACAGACATTTAGAAGAGTATATCTTAATATAAAAATAAGTCAAGCAAAAATACACCTTAGAATATAAGGTGTATTTTTAAATTTTATTTAAGTTTAATAATAAATAAAATTATTTACAAGGCATACCAGTAGAAGGATTAAAACCTGTATTAGTTACACAACCTGTAGCTATATCTGTTACTTTAACAGATAAACTAGCTTGAGCAGTTTGTCCTGTATTATTTGTGATAATAAATAAAGGTGCATAATTACCTTCTCTTGAATAAGTATGGGTAAATATAGCTGTTTGTTTTTCCGAAGACAATGTAGAAGAAATATTATCAAAATATGGATCTGCCCAATTTACTGAATATGATAAAGTTCCTCCAGTAGAATTATAAGCTGTTACTGTCCAAGTACCTTGCTGGCCTGTATTTAGTGAAATAGGACCAGAAACACCTGTAATAACAGGAGAAATACTTAAAGAATTAGTAATTAAGAAATCATCACTAATAGCATAATCATTTATATTTCTTAAATAAAAACGATAAGTTCCAGTTTTTAAATCATTAGGAACAGTAAATTCATAAGAACCTGTATTAGAAATATTATATTTCCAAACTACTAAAGAATCAATACTTAATGCATTATCTAAAGAGGTAACAGCAGTAGTAGAAACATCACTTACAGATACAAGACCTAATTCAATATTTGAAAGACTAAGTAAATTAGAAGAAGACCAAGATACTGTATAAGACTGTCCTGCTATCCATGAATCACTATTTTTAGGAGAAGAAAACTTTGATAAAGATGGGGTAACAATTGAAAATACACCACTTCTACCTATAGATGACGGAGTATTACGAGTAACTGTAATTTGCATAGAACCATGATAATTTGTTGAAAGATTTAAAGGAATATTCCAAACATACGAACCAGTATCTGTAACATCAGTTGCAATAACATAAGGATTCATTTCTGCAACCATACAAGCAGGTATAGAATCAAGACAAGCTGGACGTGGAGCATTTAAAGTAATATTTACAGTAGAAGGTAATGGACCCATCAATGGGTTAGAAGACCATTTAATTGTATAAGTACTTCCAGCTACCCAAACAGCACTTGAAACTGGAGCTGAAACTATCAATGAACTTGTATTACTACAAGGCATACCAGTAGAAGGATTAAAACCTGTATTAGAAAGACAACCTAATATAGGGCTAGGAACACTTCCTATATTTGTATTAAATACTCTTGCACGAGAAAGAGGTCCAAAAATTCCATCTGCTATAAGTAAATTTGAATTTTGAAAAGCTTTTACAGCAGCTAATGTTTTAGTACCAAAATAATTAGTCTCTAAACCTGAAGAACCAGCTCCAGTTGAAGAAACTTGAAAACCATTAGAATTAAGAATTTCTTGAAGACATTTTACCTCAGAATTATTCATACCCATTTTAAGAGTCATAGTAAAAGTAGAACAACTAATAGTTTCTGCTTTTACAGGATTTACTAAAGCAAATAAAACGAACAAAATACTAAAAACAAACAAAATTTTAATATATTTTTTCATATTTTTAAAACATTAACTAATAAATAAACTACAATAATTAACCTACCAACCAATTAATTAATAAAACGTATTATACATTAAAAATATTACAATAGCAAATATATATTTTAAAAAATGTAAGTTTTTTTTACAAAAAGTTTATTTTTTAACTATATTATATCTATCTAAAATTGCTTCAAACATTAGAGGTACAATTATAGTTGCATCAGACTCTATTACAAACATTGGAGTATGTTTAGTTAATTTATCCCAAGTAATTTTCTCATTTGGAGTAGCACCTGAATATGAACCATAAGAAGTAGTACTATCAGAAATCTGACAGAAATATCCCCAAGGTCTTACTTCTTTTTTTAAATCATATTTAATAGAAGGAACAACACAAATTGGAAAATCTCCTGAGATACCTCCACCTATTTGATAAAATCCAAGACCAGGACCCTCTTTTGAAAGCTCTTGATACCAATCATAAAGCTGTGTCATATATTCAACTCCCGTTTTCATTATAGAAGGACTAATTTCCCCTGCTTTACAATAACCAGCAAAAATATTCCCTAAAGTTGAATCTTCCCAACCTGGAACAACAATGGGTAAATTCTTTTTTGCTGCTTCTAGAAGCCAGCAATGTTCTAAATTACCTTCATATTTATCTTTCAATTCATCTGAAAGAAGAATTTGATAAAAATATTCATGCGGAAAAAATCGCTGACCTTTTTTTTCTGCTTCCTTCCATCTTTTTAAAATAATCGGTTCAACAACACGAAATGCTTCTTCTTCAGGAATAGACGTATCTGTAACTCTACGCTCACCTCTATTTAGAATTGCTTCATCATCTTCTTTTGTAAAATATCTATAATCTGGATAATCTTTATAACTATTATGTGCTACTAATCTAAAGACTGATTCCTCTAAATTTGCACCAGTACAAGAAATCGCATGGATTTTTTGATTCTTAATCATAGGTGCAAGGGTAATACCTATTTGAGCAGAAGACATTGCTCCACCCATTGCCACTAACATTTTTCCTCCATCATCTAAATGTTTTTTAAAAGCTAAAGTTGCATCTTTAAATGCACGAGCGTTAAAATTATGAAATAATATTTGAAATAAACTTAATATTGTAATTTCTTTTTTCATATAATTTTATTATATCACAAATCTATAGTAAAATACTATAATATGACAACAAAGTTAATATATTTTGTCAGACATGGAGAAACTGAATCTAATGTTCAAAATATTAGACAAGGAGCCTCTGGACCTTTAACAAAAAAAGGCAGAGCTCAAGCTTTAGCAACAGCTTTACGATTTCCTAAAAATAAAGGGCGTCCACAAATTATTATTTCAAGCCCTTACGAAAGAACTAAAGAAACTGCTGAAATTATTGCTCGAGAGCTAAAAATATTAATAGAATATTCTGACCTATTAAAAGAAAGGAGAAATCCTACTGAAATTATTGGCCACTCTGGAAAAGAAAAAGAGGTTCAAATAATAATTGACCGTATAGATAAAAGTTATCATGCTGATGATTTACGAGTTTCAGATGAAGAAAATTTTACTGACCTTAAAAAAAGAGCTGAAAAATTATTAAAGTATATTGCTAGAAGAAGAGAAAAAAGAATTATTATGGTAACCCATGGTATTTTTCTAAAAATGGTGGCATCGTATATGCTCTATGGAGAAAAATTAACGGCTTCAGAATATAATAATTTAAGTTATTTTAATCCAATCAATAATGCTAGTATGGCTATTTGTTCTTATACTTCTCATTGGTTTAAAAAAGAAGAATGGAAAATTTTGGTTTGGAATGATTTAACAGGATAATAAATAAATATAATCTACTTAAAATTCATTTTATTAAAAGAAATAAAAAAATATTTTTATAAATAAATTGCTTTTCAAATTAAATTATGCGATACTGAGTGTATGCAATTAGTAATTATGATACTGCCTTATGTGCAGATAATACTTTCTGTGTTGTTAGTAACAGCTATTTTACTCCAACAATCAGGAGCAGGATTGGGAGGCGCTTTAGGGGGAAGTGATAATGATTCTTTTCATCATACTCGCCGAGGCTTTGAAAGGTTTCTTTTTTATTTATCCATTGTTTGTGGAATTCTATTTACTTTGTCTGCTTTTCTTACTATTATATTAAAAGCAAAAAGCTAGTAAAAATTACTTTTAAATCTTAAAGTTCTATGGAAAATTTTTACACTCGTATATTTAATCTTTTACCGTCAAAAAAAGAAATAAAAAAAACTATCTCTTATTTTTCTAAAAAAGAGTATTTAGTTTTTCTAAGTTTAGTGTTTATGCTTTGTTTAAGTACTTTAATTATATTAGAAAATATCAATAAATCTTTTATGGTAAGTATACCTGCAAAAGGAGGAAGTATTATCGAAGGTATTGTAGGTACTCCTCGTTTTATAAATCCAGTATTAGCAAGTTCTCAAACTGACCAAGATCTAACATTACTTATTTATTCCGGTTTGATGAGAAAAAACTCTGAAGGAAATCTTATTTTAGATTTAGCTGAAAAATATGAAATATCAAAAGATGGTTTAATTTATACTTTTACCTTAAAAGATAATATATATTTTCATGATGAGCAACCTATAACTACAAAAGATATAATCTTTACTATCAATCAAATAAAAGATCCAATTATCAAAAGTCCCAAAAAAGGAAATTGGGATGGAATAAATGTAGAAATTATTGACAATAAAATAATAAAATTTATACTTAAACAACCTTATGCTTCTTTTTTAGAAAACACAACCATTGGTATAATGCCAGCATATTTATGGAATAACTCTCCTATTGAACTAAATGAAGCTAATACAAATCCAATTGGTTCAGGACCTTATAAAATCTCAAAAATAAGCAAACAATCTGGGGGTTCAATAGATTATTATGATTTAATACCTTTTAAAAAATTTAATTTAAGTGAACCATATATTCAAAAAATAACCTTGCGTTTTTACTCAAATGAAAATGATCAAATAGCAGCATTAGAAAGTGGTAAAGTAAATCAAATAAGTTCTATCTCTCCCATTAATGCAGAAATATTGAAAGAAAAAAAATATAGAATAGAGTCTATGATATTACCTAGAATATTTGGATTATTTTTCAATCAAAACCAAAATCAAATTTTTACCAATAAAAATATTATTTCAGCCATAAATCTAGCAATTGATAAAGAAGATATTGTAAAAAAAGTTCTTTTAGGATATGGAAGTGTAATTGATAACCCTATCCCATCTAATATTATTAATTATCAAAAATTAAATAAAAATAATGGCATTTCTCATGAAGAAAACATAAAAAAAGCGGAAGAAATTTTAAGCAAAGATGGTTGGATTAAAGGCGAAGATGGATTTTTACAAAAAACAATAATAGATAATAAAAAAAATAAAACAACAGCTTATTTAGAATTTTCTATTTCTACTAGCAATACTCCAGAGCTAGCTCAATCAGCAGAATTAATTAAACAATATTTAGAAATTATCGGAATGAAAATAAATATCAAAACTTTTGAAATTGGTAATTTAAACCAAGGAGTTATCCGCCCACGTAAATATGATGCTTTACTTTTTGGACAAATTATAAATCATGAATCTGATTTATTTGCTTTTTGGCATTCTTCTCAACGTAAAGACCCAGGATTAAATATAGCTATGTATACTAATGCAAAAGTAGATAAAATATTAGAAGATGCATTTGTTACTATTGATGAAGCATCAAGAATAAAAAAATATGCTCAATTTGAAAATGAAATAAAAAATGATATGCCAGCAGTTTTTTTATATAGCCCTAATTTTATATATGTTATATCAAAAGATTTACAAGGATTTTCTATGAAAAATATCATTATAGGAGGAGAAAGATTTTTAAACTCATATTTATGGTATATTAAAACAGATAATGTTTGGAAAATATTTTCTAAAAATAACTATTATTAATTAAAACAATGAAAAAAAACAGATTACCTTTTAGTGCTATTAGTATTGATAATAAAAAACCAGACATTATTAAACGTCAAGATTTTAAACTTGAAACATCTAAAAAAATTATTAAAAATTCAACTTATCAATATTCTAAAAAAAACTATGGGCAATCTAGAAATAGAAATCGCTCATTTAATAACAAAAATAACTATAAAAACATAACTGAAAATAAAATTCCTACGATAGAAGAAGGAGTAATTCGTGTCATTCCACTTGGTGGAGTAGAAGAAATCGGTAAAAATATGACTGCTATAGAAATTGGCGATGATATTGTTGTCATTGACGCTGGTATGCATTTTTCTACTGAAGCAACTCCGGGGGTTGATTATATTATTCCAAACACAACCTATCTTGAGGAACATAAAGATAAAATACGTGCTCTTATTATAACTCACGGACATTTAGACCATATTGGAGGTGTACCAATTGTTCTTTCACGTATTGGCAATCCACCAGTTTATTCTAGAAACCTTTCTATTTTAATGATGCGAAAACGTCAAACAGAATTTCCACAATTACCAACTATGAAAGAAAATATTGTAGAAAAAGATTCAATTATAATTTGTGGAAAAATAAAAATTAGATTCTTTGGAGTTACTCATACAATTCCAGATTCAATGGGTGTTATTATAGAAACTAAAAATGGATGGATTGTTACTCCAGGTGATTATAAATTAGATCAAATTGACGGAATAGTTTCTAAAGAAGAAGAAAAAGAATATTCTATTTTTGATAAAGCAAAGGTTCTTCTTTTGATGACTGATTCCACTAATATAGAAAATGAAGGATTTTCATTACCAGAAATAAAAGTATATCAAGGGTTAGAAAATTTAATTAAAAAAATTCCTGGACGTATAATTATTGCAGCTTTTGCTTCACACATTTCACGCTTAGCTCACATAGTTAAAACAGCCGAAGCTTTAGGTAAAAAAATAGCTATTGATGGACGTTCAATGAAAACTAATATTGAGGTAGCTATGGAAGCAGGATTTTTTGCTCCTAAAAAAGGTACAATAATACCACTAGAAGAAGCAAATAATTATCCACCAAATAAAGTAGTAATATTAATGACAGGAGCCCAAGGTGAAGAATTTGCTGCTCTTAATCGTGCTGCTAATAAATCTAATGTTAAGTTTTCTTTACAAAAAGGAGACACTATTATTTTATCAGCATCTATTGTACCAGGAAATGAATTACAAGTACAAAAAATGAAAGATGGTTTGACTAGACAAGGCGTTCGAATTATTAGTTATCGTACAACTGGTGAAGATTTCGTACATGCCACAGGACACGGCAATCAAGAAGATATAAAATGGCTTCACAAAAAAACTCACCCAAAATTCTTTATTCCAATTCATGGTTGGCATTCAATGCTTGTCAGACATAAAGAACTTGCTATGGAACTTGGGATGTCAGAAGAAAATATCATTGTTCCAGATAATGGTTCAATTATTGAAATATCTCCTGACGCAAAAAAAATTATTATGCGTAAAGAAAAAGCTCCATCTGGACTTATGATGGTAGATGGTATTTCTATTGGAGACACACAAGATGTAGTTATTCGTGATAGAATCATGCTAGCACAAGACGGAATGTTCGTTATTATTGTACTTATTGATCAAAAAACTGGAAAACTAAAAAAATCTCCAGATTTAATATCACGAGGATTTGTTTATTTAAAAGAAAATCAAGAACTTTTACGCCAAGTAAGAATTATTATAAAAAAAAGTATAGAAAATGTAGTAATAAAAAATAATTTGATAGATATAGATAATATCAAAGCTAACTTAGGCGAAGGTGTTTCAAAATTCTTATATCAAAAAACTGCCAAAAGGCCTTTAGTTATTCCTGTAGTATTAAATATATGAAACACAATAGGAAAATAATATATTTAGCTGGATTTTTATTTTCTATTCCAGTTGCTCTTACTTCTTATATAAATTCAAGTTTTTTAGAAAATTATATTAGTGAATCTTATATAGGTATAATATATATAATCGCCTCAATCATCACAATCTTTGGTTTATTAAAAATGCCTAAAATATTAAATAACTTAGGCAATAGATTCACCATTTTTTTATCTTGTTCTATATTATTTTTATCGCTTATTTTGTTATCATTTGTAAATAATATTTTTATTATAATTATTGCTTTTATCTCTTATTTTATATTTACTAACTTTATCATTACTTCATTAGATATTTTTATTGAAGATTTTTCAAAAAATTCCCCTGTAGGAAAATTAAGAGGTTTTTATCTAATGATTATAAATTCTGCTTGGGTTTTAGCTCAATTAATTTCTGGTTCTATTATAAAAAAAAGTTCTTTTCAAGGAATTTATCTTTTCAGTGCATTTTTTTTATTTTTAGTTTCTCTTATTTTTATTTTTTTTCTTCATAATTTTAAAGACCCAAAATATAAAAAAATATCTATATTAAAAACAATTAGATCTTTTATACATAAAAAACATATTTCAAAAATTTATCTAATTAATTTAATTTTAAAATTCTTTTTTGCTTGGATGGTTATTTATACACCTATATATTTATACCAATATATAGGTTTTGAATGGGAAGAAATTGGCATAATTTTTGGAATTATGCTTATTCCTTTCGTTATATTAGATTTCCCTTTAGGTAAGCTTTCAGATAAAATTGGTGAAAAAAAAATACTAATCTTTGGCTTTTTAATTATAATACCTTTTGTTTTAATAATTCCTTTTATAAGAGAAGCATTACTATGGGTCTGGGCTTTAATACTTTTTATAACACGAATAGGTGCAGCTACAATTGAAATCATGAGTGAAAGTTATTTCTTTAAAATTGTAAAAGAAGAAAATATTGATGAGATTAGTTTTTTCCGAAACACTCTTCCTCTTTCTTATATTGTTGCTCCATTAATAGCTTTCCCCGTTCTTATTTTAATTCCTTCATTTGAATATCTTTTCTTTGTTTTAGGTATAGTTTTACTTATCGGATTCTTTATCACCCTACGACTTATAGATGTGCGATAAATTATTTTTTAAAATTGTTTAATAAATGATTTTTATATATTTTTTCTTTAAATGGTTTTAATCGCTTAATCTTTACTAAAAGTCCATTATCTCTCAAACTTTTTGCAAGATTTTTTGTATAAAATTTTTGATCATAACCAAGAGCAATAATATTTGGTTTTTCTTTTAAAATATGAGGAAGGTGATTTTTTATACCAGACAATACCACTTTATCAATTAATTTCAATTTTTTAATCAAAATCATTCTTTTTTTTTCATTTAAAAATGGTAACTTCCCTTTTATTTTAAATACATTTTTATCTCTAGCTATCGAAACAATTAAGGATGAATTTTTTACAAGATTTTTAGCTTGTTGAAAAAAATTAATATGCCCTTTATGTAACCCATCAAAAGTACCAAAAACCATAACTTTTTTAATTTTTTTCACATGTTTTTTTGACATATTTTAAATTAAGTATATACTAAGATTGTTAGTTTGAAAATCAAAGAAAATAATTGGGGAAGTGAGGTGAAAATCCTCCACAGTGCCGCTACGGTAAACTTTAGCCTAAAACTAGAGACAAGTCCGATTACCAATTATTTTATGTTTTCCCGAGCAGGATACTCCTTATTTTTTTGAGGACTAAAAATTCTGTTCGTAACAGAATTTTTTTTATGCCAAAAAATAATAAAAAAATAATATGGTTAAGTTTAATTATTTTGTTTTTTTTCTTTTTAATTTTTGTTTTTACAAAAGATACTAAACAAAACATAAATATTTCTCCTACTTCTTTACCTATTTTAAATCAAACAGAAAAAACAGCTCAGGCATTTTTAGAAATTAATGGGCAAAAATTAGAAACAACAATAAAAGAAAAAGAAAGTGTTTATGATTTTATGTTAAGACTAAAAGAAGAAGACAAAATAAATTTTAAAGATAAAACTTACACAGGAATAGGAAAATTTATTTACGAAATTAATGGTACAAAAAATGAAGATAAAAATTGGATTTACTATGTGAATGGAGAAAAGGCAAATATTGGTATTTCAAATTATAAAATAAATCCAGGAGATGTCGTATCCTGGAAATATGAAGATAATTATTAATAATTATATAAATTTATGAAGAAAAAAATTGTTTTTGGAGTGATAATGAGTTTTGCTTTATTGGGATTATTTAGAATATCTTATGCAGAGGCTACTCTGCCTTTTGATATTAATGCTTCGGTAGATGTTCCTCAAATCTGTAATGTGACCGATACTGATGGGGTTGTGCACATCTACACAGCCAGTGATTCGAATGCATATATAGCCATTTGTGCTGTACAAGCTGGAATCAATGCGGGAACAATAAGTGGAGTAAAATTTTCAAATGCTTTTCCTGACTTGGGACTTTTTGTTACAACCGTAAACGATGTCACGGCAGATTCAAGTAGTCAATATTGGGCACTTTATCAAAATACTGTTTTTGCAAATGCAGGACTCTCAACACTCACAGTAACCACTGGTGATACCATCAAACTATCGCTTCATGATTTTTCCGATGTAGATTTGGGAAATACTTTATCAATTAGTATAAATTCTTTGATACAGCCAACTCCTCCTACCCCTGAACCCGAACCTCCTCATACTAGCTCGGCTAGTGGTAGTAGGATTGTAAAAATAAAAACTAAAGCGGTTTTTGATCTTCAAAAAGCTATTGATTTTATAATTTCAGCACAAAAAAAAGATGGTTCATTTGGAGAAGATCTCTACACCGACTGGGCTACTATATCCTTGGCTTCTTTGGAATCTCAAAATCAAAAAACAGAACCAATTGAAAAACTTACAAAATATTTGTTGGAAAATAAAATATCTGGCACCTCTTTGACGGACACAGAAAGACACGCTATGGCTATGATGACACTCGGACTTAATCCATACGACACAAACGGTGAAAATTATATTGAAAAAATAGTATCGACATTTGACGGTAAACAATTTGGAGACAAAGAAGAAGACAATGATGATATCTTCGCCTTAATTGTTTTACAAAATGCTAGCTTCACTTCGGATGAAAAAATTATTAATAATACTATTAATTTTGTTTTAAGTAAACAAAATGAAAACGGTTCCTGGAATAATTCTGTGGATATGACTGGAGCCTCCATAGAAGCCCTTGCCTTCTTTTCCTCAACACCTGGTGTTAAAGAAAGTTTAGAAAAAGGGAAAAAATTCTTACAAGAGAGCCAAAAAGATAACGGTGGGTGGAACGACAGCGCTTCTTCCACTGCTTGGGCACTTGAAGGAATACTGGCTCTCGGAGAAAAGCCGGAGGCTTGGATAAAAAATGGAAATACTCCGGCTGATTTTCTGTCCACAAAGCAAGACATAGATGGTGGAATAAAAAACGAAAATATGGACAATAAACTCTGGGAAACTGCTTATGTCGTCTCCACACTCTCTGGTAAAACCTGGGATCAAATAATGCAAAAATTCGAAAAACCACAAGAATTTATAACTATTCAAGAACAAGAAACATTAAATGCTAAATTAGATAAAATCCTAGCTCTTTTAGAAAAAAAAGAAATACCAAAAATTGATACTACAAAAGATACTACACAAAATAAAAAAACAGTAAGTACTTCTGAAAAAGAAAAAATAGAAAATTTATCAATTCAAAATACAGCAACAATAATAAACTCATTAGAACAAGAAAACAACACCCCAAAAAATGAATGGTTTAAAAATATATTAAATAAAATTTTTAGTATTTTTTAAATTCTACAATTTTACCAGCTTCAATTTCTATCTTGTCTGCCTTACGGAGTTTTCTAATATTAGATTTTGGTAGAATGTCATAATGTTTTATTTTATCTAATTTTTTATCAAGCCACCATAAGTCTCTTACTGATGTAACCCAATTTTTCTTGATAATATTAAGATTAAATGGTATCGAATATTGTCGCAAGGTCTTTTGTCCATTATCTAGAAAATATTCGTGAAAATAAGATAATACAAGCTCGTGTATATCTCTATAAATTGGTTCACGGTAACGCAATACAGCATGATTAGTTTTAGAAAGTGCTCCCCAAAGACCTTTTATATTAAATGCAGTTATCACATGGTCATAATCACCATTTATAGACTTTAAATGAATAATATAAGACATAAATCCATGAGTAGATAAAATATACGCTCCTAAAAGTGCCCCCTCAAAACAATGCACTTTTCCAGTCCTAATAGAAAAAAGTGGAGATTTTAATGTTTTCCCTTTTTCTTCAAAATTAAATTTAAGACTATTTAAAAAATCCTGAATTTTAGGAGGGGTATTTAATTTATCTATTAACCTTTTTTCTTTTGTTGTAAATGAAAGCATTATTTTCTCATATATTTATCTTTTAAATTTTTATCTAATTTTTCTATAGAATATCTAAGCATAGTACGAGGCATTTTTTTATAATTTTCATTTAAAAATGCAAGCAATTTATTTTTATCTCTTTTACCCATTTCTCGTAGCATCCACCCCGTAGCCTTATGTATTAAATCGTGTTTATGAGTTAAATATAATCCAGCAATTTTTAGAGTCATATCAAATCTATTATTTTTTATAAAATAAAAAGTAGAAACAATAGCTATCCTTTGTTCCCATAAATTCTTAGATTTTGTTAATTTAAACAAAGTCTTCTCTACTCTATTCTCCCCTGAATCTGGTTCAGGGGAGAGATTATAGAGATAGTTTCCTACTATATGATAGCAAGATAAATCTACTAAATCCCAATTGTTTATATATTTTGTATTTTTAAGATAAAAATTATATATCTTTTTTTTATCAATATCATTAGCCAACTTATATTTTTCAACTAATACAATAAGTCCAATCAGTCTAATTTCATGAAATTTATTTTTAAGTAATTCTAAAATTTCTTTTAAACTCAAGTTTAAATATTTTTTAGCTATATTTCTAGAAACAGAAACGGTTATACCAAGAAATTTATCTCCTTCTCCATAATCACCCTTTCCAGTTTTAAAAAACCCAGAAAAAATTTCAGATTTCTTTTTATTCTTTTTTGAGTAAATTTCTTTTAAAATTTTATTTAACATATAAAAATTGTATCACAATAAAAACCAAAACACCCCCGACTTATGTCGGGGGTGTTTATTATTTCTTCTTTGCCTTCTTGGGCTTTTTGGTTTCTTTTTTATGTGTCATTCCTTTTGCCATAAAATATAAAAGTTAAACTAATAATACTAAATACCAGCATTCCCTATTGTATCTATATAATTACTCATAAATGATGGTAAAACAAAAGCCAAACCTATCATAGGTAGCACAATTCCTAAAATTGTAATCCAAATTATCATTAAAAAATATTTTCTAGTTTTTTCTACAGATTTATAAATTGCATCTATCTTTAATCCCTGTTCTTCTATTTTTTTATTTAATTCTTTATCCATATATTTATTATATCACATATCAACTACTAAAAGCTTTGTAGGACTGTGATGCCCATTTATAATACGAATCTTACCTTTTGAAATATTATAATAAATAGAAAAAAGTTCAATAACACGATTATTTGCAAAATTATGTTCTGCTTTTTCTTTAACAGAAATTTCAAAATGATCTTCATTTATTTTTTTAAATATTTCTTTTTTTGTATTTGGAGAAACTTTTACTCTTATATACATAAATTAAATACTAAAAATTTTAAATATTTTTAGTATTTAATTTATTATAAAAATAAAATACTAATAAAATAGTTATTAAAGTAAAAAATATAGTAAAAGAAAACATAGGGATAGATATATATCCAGAAAATTCAGAAACTAATCTTTTTACGCAAGACACACCAGATGCATCACAAAGTGCAGAATTTGGATTAAAATAATAAATATAATTTAAATAAATAACATCTAATAATCCAACAAAAAGTAAAGGTAATGAATACCAAAAAACATTTTTATCTTTACGCAACCATGCTATACCAAAAAGAAACATTTGCGGAAACAAAAATATTCTTTGTATCCAACAATGATAACAAGGAGCATAGTTTAATATTTCTGAATAAAAAAGTGAAAATAATACTGAAAAAAAAGAAAGAAAAAATCCTAAAATGATAAAATTCTCTTTAATCCAAAAAAGATATTTATTCTCTTTTGAACTAAAAAAAAGAAAAAACAAAATTAAAACAGAAATTATCTGTAAAATAATTACTCCTATCCCTAAAATTATATTAAAATAATGTATAAAATCAACCATAATTATTAAACTTCACTACTTGCTTTAGACTAAATAGGGGCAACAACTGTACCATCTTCAGGAAGTACACAAGAAGTTTTTTCAGCTAAATCTACAAGTGAAATTTCTCCTGTTAAACGACTTCCATCAGAAAATTCCCAAGTCGGATAACTGGTAATTTTTTTATCTATACAAATTTTAGTCTGCGCATTACCATCCAAAGTGGAACACTCAACATAAGGTAATAATTTAACTGAAGAACCAAATAATTTTTTTTGAGCTTGACAATGCGGACACCAAAAAGCTCCGTAAAAAATAGCCCCTTTGTCTTTTAAGCATTGTGCAAAAGTATCATATTGACCAGAACTTAATGACACACTATTGCTAGAAGAACGAAGTAAAACTGTCGCTATTGTTCCTAAAATTAAAAGACCAATTATTAAAAGAAAAATATTTTTT
>Ga0172367_10005754_pt1 | contig 14864 bp, 13 predicted proteins | sample Lak10m_FD_114542 | JGI IMG/M metagenome (GOLD analysis project Ga0172367, IMG submission 114542) | Freshwater microbial communities from Kabuno Bay, South-Kivu, Congo - kab_022012_10m | ecosystem: Environmental > Aquatic > Freshwater > Lake | place: Democratic Republic of the Congo: South-Kivu... | reverse complement strand
GCCGATTTCGACGCCGATGGCGCCACCAGTTGCGCGTTGGCCATCAAAGGTCTGGCTTTGCTGGGCGCTAAAAACCTGAACTTTGTCGTGCCCAACCGCTTTGAATTTGGTTATGGCCTGACGCCGGAAATCGTCGAGCTGGTCAAACAGCAAAATCCCGACATCATTCTGACGGTCGACAATGGTATTTCCAGCGTGGCAGGTGTCAAAGCGGCCCAGGCAGCAGGCATCAAAGTGCTAATCACCGATCATCATTTGGTAGGCCAGGAAATACCGCCAGCCGACGCCATCGTCAATCCCAACCTGCCCGACGACAAATTCCCCAGCGGCAATATAGCCGGGGTGGGGGTGATTTTTTATGTGCTGATGGCGTTGCGCATCCGTTTACGTGAACTGCATTGGTTTGAAAAAAATCAATGGCCGGAACCCAATCTGGCGCAGTTGCTGGATTTTGTGGCTTTGGGCACCGTGGCCGATGTGGTGGCGCTGGATCAGGTCAACCGCATTTTGGTGCATCAAGGTTTGTTACGCATACGCTCCGGTCAGTGTCAGCGCGGCATTAAAGCCCTGGTAGACATTTCCGGTCGCCATTTGGCCAATATTCAAGCCGCCGATTTGGGATTTGCGATAGCTCCGCGTCTCAATGCAGCGGGGCGTATGGATGATATGTCTTTAGGCATTCAATGTCTGTTGACCGAAGACGCCGAATTGGCCAGAGATATTGCCATACAACTGGACGCCTTGAATCAGGATAGAAAGGAAGTCGAAGGCCAAATGAAAATCGAAGCCATGGCGTTGCTGGCCGACATGAAAGCGCTGGATGAACAACATGTGCCTGCAGGCGTGTGTCTGTATGACGCCAACTGGCATCAGGGTGTGATCGGCATCCTGGCCTCACGTATCAAAGATCGCTTGCACAGACCCATCATCGCTTTTGCCCCTGCCGACAATGGTGAAATCAAAGGTTCGGCACGTTCCATCAATGGCGTGCATATTCGTGATGTATTAAGCGACATTGCCGCTGCGCATCCGCAATTGTTGAGCAAGTTCGGCGGCCACGCCATGGCCGCCGGCCTGAGCATCAAATTACAGGATTACCCTCATTTTGCCTTATTGTTTGCCAATGCCGTTGAAGCCCGCTTGACACAAGTCGATCTGCAACAGAAAGCCTGGTCGGATGGACAACTGGACACCCAACATTTGACGCTGGCATTTGCTGAACAATTGCAACAGGCGGCCATCTGGGGGCAAGCCTTCCCGGAACCGGCGTTTGACGGCATTTTTGATGTTTTTCAATGCCGAATTGTCGGCAAACAACATCTAAAAATGGTCTTTAAACTGCCATTCAGCAATTTGCTCATCGATGCCATCGCCTTTTTTGCCGACAAGCCGGAAAACTGGCTGGGTTGTCGCAAGGTCAACGCAGTCTATAAGCTGGATATCAATGAATTTCGAGGCCAACGTAGTTTGCAATTACAAGTGCAGTATTTAGAAAAGATTGAGTGATGGATGGCTATGTGTACCTACATCCTTAGCCATAATAAGGGCGGCACTTATTTCATAAGGTTAATCTTGCTCAGCTAAAACCGAATGAGTTGTTGATTCGGCATATCGAAGAATTGCGTAACTCATGTCGATATGCTCGACAACACCATCTTTTTACCATAGAGGCGATGGTTGTATTACCGGAACATCTAACTAACAAAGAACAGGATTATGCATGACAACAAGCTTTTGGTTAAATGACTTCCCCATGGATATAGAAATGATGAGTTATTAATCAATCATGATGACTTGATAAAGCAGCTAAAGCATCTTGGTAATCTGGTTCGTCAGCAATTTCGTTGACTAATTGCGTATAAATAACATTGTCAAATTCATCAATGATAATAATGGCTCTAGCCGTCAAGCCAGCCAAAATGCTATCCAATAATTGCACGCCGTAATCATGCGCAAAACTGGAGCGAAAGCTAGATAAAGCTATCACATGTTTAAGCCCCTCAATTTCACAAAACCGAGCTTGTGCAAAAGGTAAGTCGGCAGAGATAGTCAGTACTACGGCATTATGAAGATGGGCTGCCTTTTCATTGAATTTACGAGTAGAAGTCGCACAAGTCGGAGTGTCCAGACTCGGGACTATATTCATGACTTTGCACTTACCCGCAAACTCAGCCAAACCAACATCCTGCATTTTTCGGTTGGTTAACTTGAAATCAGGCGCCTTGCTGCCAACGACAGGGAGCTCTCCAACTGTGTTGATAGGTTTGCCCTGAAAAGTAATGGTTGCCATTTAAATCTCCCGTAAGGTTGTGTATATACTTCGAATTCCGAAAGCAGCTATTTTAACCAATTAACTGGATACATCAGATCAAAATACTCATTTGTCTTAACTCATCCAAACACCCAGTCCTATTACTTTGAAGTCAGCTTCCTAAACAATGAAAAAAATTATTTACTCAACGTTTGCCATATTGACACTCATTTTTACAACGGCTTGGGGGACTGCTGCCATTTATTTTGGCGACTCCCATACCGACAATATCCAGACTTTTCTGTCCATGTGCTTTGGTCTATTTGGCGTTATATCGACTCTCTCGTTTTTCAGCCATACATGGCGATATCGGCTCATAACATGGCACAGCAGCTTGTTTCTTGTAATTTTGTTTTGGTGGCTGAATATTGAACCTTCCAATGATCGACTATGGCAAACGGATGTACAAAAAACCTCGTATGCCACTTTTCAAGATAATCTGGTCACCGTTCACAACATACGAAACTTTGATTACATCAGCGAATTTGATTACAAACCCGCCTATTACACGAAGACTTTTGACTTGAACAAGTTGGAAGGCGTGGATCTTTTTGCGGTTTACTGGATGGGGCCCGCGATTGCACATACGATGCTGAGCTTTAATTTTGGACCAGGAAACCACCTCGCCGTTTCGATTGAAGCCCGCAAGGAGCAAAATGAAGGTTATTCAACCATCAAGGGTTTTTTCCGCCAATTTGAACTGATTTACATTGTGGCCGACGAAAGAGATATTATCCGCTTACGCACCAACTATCGAAAAAATCCTGTGGAAGATGTCTACTTATACCCTCTCAAAGGTTCTCAGGAAGGGGCAAAACGGTTGTTTTTAGAGTATTTCAAGGACATAAACCAGCTCAATCAAAAACCGGCTTTTTATAACACCTTAATAGAAAATTGCACCACCACGATCTGGATGCATGCGAGTGTCAATCCTGACAGAGTACCTTTTTCCTGGAAAATTTTATTGAGTGGCTATGTGCCAGAATATCTCTACGAACATGGCCGCATTCATCAAGAACTACCATTTGCTGAATTACAGGAGTTGGCACATATCAACAATTTGGCTCATCAGGACGATCAATCCGATAATTTTTCAGAACAAATCAGGATGACTTCAAAAATAGCTCATTGAGGACATAAAAAAGCCGATGCAAGAAATGCATCGGCCTTAATAAACTGGCACCCAATAAAGCGATTAAGCCATTGCGCGCAATTTATCGTTTAATCTACTTTTGCTACGAGCGGCTTTGTTTTTGTGAATCAAGCCTTTTGTTACTGCAGAATCAATAACGGGCATTGCCGATTTGAAAGCAGCTTGAGCTTGTTCTTTGTCGCCAGCTCTAACCGCTGCGATGACTTTTTTGATAAAAGTACGGAGGTTGCTGCGCTGTCCAGCATTGCGAATACGGCTTTTCTCTGCCTGACGCGCTCTTTTTTTAGCTTGTGGTGAATTCGCCATAAAGTATCAGTTCATTCGAGTTAATTGGAAACGGTCCATTATCGATTTGAGAGTTAATAATGTCAACCCCTAATTCAAGTTAAACCCATTTGAGCCAGGGACTAACGACTGACCATGCTCTTAAAACACTCAATGGCTTAATGAAAAATACCACTCATAAGTTCTGAACATTTTGGCACAGATTCGATTCTAGGCTGTCTGAGATTTGCATTTCATGACCGCATTTCAGTATCTTTTTGTTCATTCTTCGTTATGACAGTAACGGGAAATCTTGAAGTACGTCCATGCCCCGAACTGGATATCATTGCTTAATTGATCAGTTTGGCAATATCCGGCATACATAAATGTCATTTAAATAAGTCCCATATCTGCCCTTGAGATTTTCTAAAGCTTCACCATAGTCATGTAGAATGCTTTAATATCATTTTTTGAACATTAGACCCCCCCTTTTAGCAAGCTATGAAAACAAGAACAATAGGTTTTATTGGCGGCGGCAATATGGCCACCAGTCTGATGAGTGGTTTAATTGCCAGTGGCCATTCACCACAGCAACTTTGGGTTTCGGATACAGCAGCCGCCACACTGCAATCGCATCGTGAGCAATTGAATGTCAACGTTTCTGCAGATAACATCAAAATCGTCCAGGAAGCTGACGTAGTGGTTCTAGCGGTCAAACCGCAAATTCTCCGCGAAGTGGCACTGCAAATCGCCCCTGCGATACAGCAAAAAAAGTCACTGGTCGTATCCATTGCGGCAGGCATTTCCCAAACCAGCTTAGCACTTTGGCTGGGTAGTGATGTAGCGATTGTGCGTTGCATGCCCAACACCCCTGCTCTGGTTTTGACCGGTGCGACTGCGTTGCACGCCAATACGAATGTCGATGAAGAGCAAAAAGATCTGGCTGAGAATATCCTGCGTGCGGTAGGTGTTTGTTTGTGGGTTGCAGACGAAAATCAACTGGATGCAGTCACAGCCGTTTCTGGTAGCGGCCCAGCTTATTTCTTTTTAATGATGGAAGCCATGGAAAAGGTGGCGCTGGAAATGGGACTGGATGAACATACCGCGAGATTACTCATTCAACAAACAGCACTGGGAGCCGCCAAAATTGCTTTGGAATCCGCCGAATCGCCTACACAGCTCCGCGAACGCGTAACATCTCCGGGTGGCACCACCCAAAAAGCCATCGAATGCTTTCAGGAAAACGGTTTTACCGAACTGGTCAGCAAGGCTTTGCAGGCTGCAAAAGAGCGTTCTATCGAAATGTCCAAACAATTGGGAGCCATATAATGGGTTCAAACTATATGACCGATCCGGTAGTGTTCTTGATCGACACGCTGTTTTCCTTATACATCCTGGCAGTGATGCTGCGTTTTTTACTGCAATGGATGCAGGCTGATTTTTATAACCCAATATCTCAATTACTGGTCAAAATCACTCATCCACCGCTACGACTTTTACGCCGCATTGTGCCTTCGGTGGGCCGCATCGATACATCATCACTGGTATTGGCATTACTATTACAAATTCTGGCTAATCTAGCGATCCTGGCAATCAAGGGATACAGCATCAATATTGTCGGATTGGCAATGCTGTCTTTCGCTGATCTGGTAAAAATGTTATTGGATATTTTCGTGTACGCCATTTTCGCCGGCGCCATCCTTAGCTGGTTTGCTCCAGGCAGTTATAGCGGCGCAGCTTCTCTGCTTTACAGCTTGACCGAACCGTTACTGAACGTTTGCCGTCGCGTGGTACCTGACTTGGGCGGCATCGACTTGTCGCCACTGGTCGCATTAGTCTTGTTGCAACTGGCTAAAATGATGATTTTGCCACCCTTGCATGAATTGGCGACGCTATTAAGTTAATCGATTGGCAGATGATGAATAAATCTCACTGCGGAGCATTCAGCTTGGTTTTGCTGCTGTTAATCAGCTGTCCCCCAAGCTACGCCAAAAAAATGTACCGCTGGATCGATGAAAATGGTCGCGTTTATTTTTCCGATCAAGTGCCGCCCGATCAAGTCCAGCATCAACGAGAAACCTTGAACGAAAAAACACGGGTTTTAAATCGCGTGGAAAAAGCCAAAACCGCCGAGGAATTAACCTTACAAAAACGACTTGAAGCTTTACGAAAAGAACAAGCCAAAATCATTGCCAAACAAGCCTCGAATGATAAGGTTCTGATGGCCACTTATCGCAGCGCCGAAGACATCAAACGCGCGATGGATAACAAGCTGACACTGATGAATGGCGAAAAAAAAGTCATGGAAGTCAATAAACAACGCTTGGAACAACAATTACAACAGCAGCAGCAGCAAGCTGCCAATCACGAACGCAATGCTCAAAAGATCCCGGAAAAACTTTTAAAGGACATCGCGTCTACCCGACAACAGATCGATTTTGCTGATCAAGAGCTGGATCGGCATGCGCAAAAAACCCAGATCGTAGAACAAGCTTTCAACGCTGATATTGCCCGCTTTGCATTCCTCAATCAAGCAGCAGGTGATGGCAAATCACAGCAAACCAGTCAAAATGCATTCAACGATAGTGATTTGGGGCTATTTGTTTGCCAGGATAGCGAACAATGCGCAAAGGCCTGGAAAATTGCCGGTGAGTTTGTCTACCAGTACGCCACAACCGGTCGAGATGTGGAAACCGATCGATTAATCATGAGCGCTCCGCCGGTTGAGGATGAGGATTTGAGTTTGTCAGTTTCTAAGTTGAACGAGGCAAATGTTCAACAAATATTTCTGGACATTCGTTGCAAAGCTTCCACGATCGGTCAGGAATTATGCTCAAGTGAAAAAGCCCGGACAATCCGCCAAGGCTTTTCCACTTTCATCCAACTAAAACTAACGTCTCAGTAACAAAGTACCTATGCCTTGATCGGTAAAAAGCTCCAGTAATACCGAATGTTCAATACGGCCATCAATGATGTGCACGCTGTTGACTCCACCTTTCAAGGCATCGGTCGCGCAACGGGTTTTGGGAATCATACCACCCGATATGGTGCCATCTGCAATCAATTCATCAATTTTGGTCAAAGTCAAGCCAGTCAATAACTGACCTTGTTTATCCAAAATACCGGGAATATTGGTTAACAGCATCAGTTTCTCGGCCTTTAACACTTCCGCCACCTTGCCAGCGACCAAATCGGCATTGATGTTGTAGGAATGCCCATCCTTCCCGACACCAATAGGTGCAATCACCGGAATAAAATCACTGTTGCCCAACATTTCCACGACCGCCGGATCGATACTGCTGACTTCACCTACATGGCCCAAGTCAATAATCTCAGGCGCATCCTCCAGATTGGCTTTGGCTTTGGTAATGCCAATTTTACGGGCGTGGATGAAATTACCATCCTTACCCGTCAATCCCACCGCTTTGCCACCCTGCATATTGATCATATTGACGATTTCCTTATTCACCAAGCCACCCAACACCATTTCCACCACATCCATGGTTTCACTGTCGGTAACGCGCATGCCATCAATGAATTCAGAGGTTTTGCCCAAGCGTTTCAATAAGTCGCCAATTTGCGGCCCGCCGCCGTGAACAACGATGGGATTGATACCCACCAGTTTCATCATCACGATATCGCGGGCAAAGCTGTGTTTTAAATCATCGTCAATCATGGCGTTACCGCCATACTTGATGACAACCGTTTTGCCCTTGAATTTTTGAATATAGGGCAAGGCTTCAATTAAAACATGAGCAATTTGATGAGCAGTTTTTTCTTTCATGACAAAAAATTAAAAAGGTAAAGAAATATCGGGTTTGACTCGCAACATGAGCGACTTGAATTGTACTTGTATCCGGCGCAAGACATCCTGACTGACAGCCTCGAAACGCAGACTTAAGGCTGAAGCATCATTAACAGCTCTGACCAAGCCCCAGCCATCGGAAAATTCCACGCGCAAGCCATCAACATTGATGACTTCACCCTCGGGAAAATCAGCCAGACTGTACATTTTTTCGATAAAGCGCATAGGGTCATCAGACGGTAATATCACTTCCCAGGGCGGAGTTATCAGACTATCCGGCAAATCGTCAAACATTTCACTGCTGGCACGCATATCCGCCGATAAAATCTCGATCATGCGCATGGCGGCGTATAAACCATCGCTAAAGCCAAACCAGCGATCGTTGAACAGGAAATGTCCATGAATATCACCCGCCAGCATCGCGCCGGTTTCGCGCAGACGCGACTGCAATGACCACGAACCGCTCTTGCCAAGCACGGGGTGGCCACCGCGCTTTTTAATTTGTTTCGGCAAATTTGTGGAACTAGCCGTATCATAAATCACTTCACTGACAGGCTTGACCGCCAGTACATCCCGAGCAAACAGCATCATCTGCCGATCCGCCCAGATCACCCGACCTTTGGAGTCCACCAAGCCCAGACACTCGCCATCGCCATCAAAAGCCACCCCAACATCGGCACCATTCAATTTCACGGCTTTAATCAAGGCTTCCAGATTGGCGGAATTAGCAGGATCAGGCCATTGATGTGCAAATTGACCATTCAGATCACAATTTAACTCAATGACATCACAACCCATGGTTTTCAGTAACAAAGGCGCAAACTGACTGGTGGCGCCATTGCCACAGTCGGCAACCACAGTCATTGGTCTGACTAAATGCGTTTCTTCTGTCGCAATGCCAATATATTCATTACTGAATAAGGTATTTTGCTCGACGGATCCAGTTGGACCCTGCACAAAATCCTGAGTATCCACGCGAGCTTTGAGGGTTTGAATTTGCTCGGTCGAGAGCAAAGTATTGTTTAACAATAGTTTCAAACCATTGTATTCAGAGGGTTGCCGTCCACCGCTGACCATGATGCCGCTACGACCTTCGCTATGATGGGTCACAAAATACAACACCGGGGCTGGTACCAGGCCAATATCCAGCACATCACAACCGGTTGAGGTGATACCTCTCATTAAAGCATCCGCACAAGCTGGACTCGATGAACGCGCATCTCGACCAACCACAATCGTTTTTACACCAGCCAGACTGGCTTCGCTGGCAAACGCCTTGCCAATATCCATGAACAAAGCTTCAGTCATATTTTGCCCAGTCACTCCACTAATGTCATACAGACGAAACGGACTGGCGACTGGGGCTATTTCTTGGAAATCGGCTACGGAATTTAAAATTTGCGGCTCAGCGAACGACTGGTTGTCAAAACTCATTTCCCAACTTTCCATCGTAGCTGTGGGTTCAACTTTTTCAAAAGGCTCAACGGAAACAGCATAACCCTTCAACATGTCAGGCTCCCCCATCAAATCGTTACTGGAAGTCGGCAGAGAAACAGGTTCAGGCGAACGCTCTTCCTGCTGCATAGTCGGCATACTCACAGCCATTGAGGAGGCGCTAATAGGAACACTCTGAAATCGATCGAGTGCAACCGGTGCTGTTTCTTCCAGAAAATCAATATCAAATGACTCGTCGAAAAAATCATGCTCCTGGCTCTCTGTCGCATCTTGAACCGGTTTTCCACCCTGATCCATGACTCTCTTGAATTGCACCATAGCGGTAATGATTGGTTGCATTTCATCGAGTTGCATCGAATAACTGCCAATGTTTTTACCCTGAAACATATCCTTGGCGGCTTTTAAAATCGACAGTTGATCCTGATGGAAAAACTCACTCAACTTGCGATAACCCACAAAAAAAGCCAGACAAGCCAACAAAGTGGGAATGGTGACCAATCCCACCAAAATGCTCAAATCACTCAAACTGAGTGCAAAATTGGTCCAGGTTTCGATTTTCCAACGACTGTTTTTCACATCAATGCTTTCAGAATCATCGGTTTTGTCAGCCAATTCACCGACAGAACCCAGCACCAACTGGTCTTGCTTAAGCTCTATCAATCCATTCTGAAAACTAGTCTTGACCAACATTTGCTGAGGCAAATCCGCTTTCAAACTAGCCAGTACAACACCCACTACTTGCGAACCATTCATAACGGCACTGGTGATGGCCAAATGGCGTTGTTCGGCATCGCCTTGAATGACTGGCTTGGGCTTACTGGTTAAAGTGGTTCGCACCATTTCCAGATCACCAAAACCCATATGCGGCATTTGCGACTGATCCGTATCATTAACACTGGGCAATAATAATCTGAGCTTGAGATTAAATGGCACCACGCTCTGCAGTTTGGCAGCGGTCGCATCGATCAATGCACGGTCACCGCTGCTCAAAGCAGCTATCACATCCGGCGATTTGGCCACACCGTCGACGCTGTTTTGCAAGGTATCCAGTTGTTGTGACAAGCTAATCGCTAAACTATTGGCAACGGCAGTGGCTGCATCTGTTTTGGCTTCCTTGGCGCTGGAGGCAGAGAACCAGTAAGCACCGCTCCCAGCTAGTAGAATCATTAGCGCAGAAATCGCTGCGATGATGCCCAAAATTCGTGTCATGGTTTCAATTTACCTAGCTCAGGTTCAAAAATATCGCCGGATTTTTATTGTCCAAAAATCTCAACCGCTGTTAATGACGACCACTATGCCCAAATCCGCCGCTGCCGCGTTGAGTTTCGTCAAACTCCGCAACACACTCGAATTCGGCCTGCACGACCGGAACAAAAACCATTTGCGCAATACGCTCACCGATTTCGATGGTAAAAGGGCTGTTACCGCGATTCCAGCAGGAAACCATGACTTGCCCCTGATAATCCGAATCGATCAAGCCGACCAGGTTACCCAACACAATCCCGTGTTTATGCCCTAAACCGGAACGAGGCAGTAATACCGCTGCCAAATGCGGATCTGCAATATGAATCGCCAGACCCGTTGGAATCAGCGTCGACTCACCAGGTTGCAAAATCAAAGCCTGATCCAGACAAGCGCGTAAGTCCAGACCAGCCGAACCTTCAGTGGCGTAGCTAGGTAAAGCAATTTGGTTGCCAAGGCGGGGATCAAGAATTTTTAGCTGAATTTTTTTCATGCCATCTCTCAGTGATTAGACTTAGCAATTGCCGGGCCAGTAAGGATTTTTCGGTCATTGCCAAATGCATATGACCGCCCTGCCAGTAAACTTCCAGGGCATTGCGGCTACTATCGAAACCACCTTCAGACTGCCCAACCCAGTTAGCGGCGACCATATCCAGATTTTTGTATTGCAACTTCTGATTGGCATAATTTTCCAAATCATGGGTCTCTGCAGCGAATCCCACCACAAAAGGCTTATTGGGCAAACCAGCCACTGTCGCAATAATGTCGGGATTTTCAACCAATGCCAGCATGGTTTGGCCATGCTGCTTTTTGAGTTTGTAATCCTGAATATTTGACGGACGATAATCCGCTACAGCCGCCGCACCAACGTAGATATCGCAGCCATTTATTTGACTTAATACTGCGTCATACATTTGCTGAGCGGTTTCGACTTGAACAAGCTGCGCCTGAGCCGGAGGCGACAAGTTCACCGGACCACTGACCAATACCACTTCGGCACCCATTTCAATCGCAGCAGCAGCGATTGAATAACCCATTTTTCCGGAACTGCGATTCGTCATGTAGCGAACAGGATCGAGGGGTTCGCGAGTTGGGCCAGCAGTAATCATCAGTTTGCAACCCTTCAAAAATTGAGGACCTTTATTGCCGACAATCCGTTCACAAATCAGCTCAGGCTCCATCATACGGCCCAATCCCAATTCGCCACAGGCCTGTTCACCACTGGCTGGCCCAATGATTTCAACACCTTGCTGCCTTAAACGCTGCAGGTTTTGCTGGGTAACGGGTTTGTGCCACATGGCCTGATTCATAGCAGGAGCAACAAAAACAGGACAATCCGCAGCCAGCGACAAAGTGGATAGCAAATCATCCGCCAGGCCGTTGGCAATTTTAGCCAGCATATTGGCACTAGCCGGGGCTATCAATACACAATCTGCCCACCGCGCCAGATGGATATGCCCCATGGCTTGTTCCTGATCGACATCGAATAGCTCGGTATGCACCGCATGACCGGATAAGGCTTGAAATGTCAATGGAGTCACAAATTGTTGTGCAGACGCGGTCATAACCACTCTGACTTGACAATCTTGCTTACCTAGTAGGCGCACCAGTTCTGCCGCCTTGTAAGCCGCAATACCGCCGCAAACCCCCAATAAAATTCGCTTGTTGATGGCAACACCTGTGAATAGAAATAGGGGAATTATGGCAAACTCAACCCGATTCTTCTATGCTTAAAATCGATTTATCGCAAAGGAGCACACTATGAGCATTAGGGATTGGCCGGCAGATGAACGCCCCAGAGAAAAATTATTACAACGCGGCGCGGCGGCATTGACTGATGCCGAGTTATTAGCCATTTTTCTACGCACCGGCACAACTGGTAAGTCAGCGGTGGAAATGGCGAGGGGGCTACTTGATGAATACGGTTCTTTGCAAGCGCTATTGGCCGCTGAGCATGAACGTTTTTGTCAAAGCCATGGCTTAGGTGACGCAAAATATGCCCAATTACAGGCTGTCATGGAAATGGCCAAACGGCATTTTGCGGAAATTTTGCAGCGCGGCAATGCCTTGACCAGCCCGGAAATCACCCGCGCCTATCTCAGCGCCCAATTACGCGGCTACAGCTACGAAGTATTCGCCTGTTTATTTCTGGATAATCAGCACCGGGTTTTGCAATGGGAAGAACTGTTTCGCGGCACCATTGACGGTGCCAGCGTTTACCCAAGAGAGGTAGCTAAAAGAGCGCTGTTTCATCATGCTGCCGCCGTCATTTTTGCCCACAATCACCCCTCCGGCATCAACGAACCCAGCCAAGCTGACCGGCTGATCACCGAAAAGCTCAAGCAAGCCTTGGCCTTATTTGATATTCGAGTGCTCGATCACTTTATCGTGGGCGATGGGCAACCCTATTCGTTTGCCGAGCACGGACTGATATGAAACTTATGCCAGCAAATTCACCAATATCTGTTCGTAAACCCGACTTAAGGTTTCCAGTTCATCCAAGCCGATATGTTCGTTAACCTTGTGGATACTGGCGTTGAGTGGGCCGAGCTCGATGACTTGCGCACCCGTTGGCGCTATGAAACGACCATCAGAAGTACCGCCACCGGTATCATCCCGGGTCTCGAAACCGCACACCGTTTTGATTGCCGCATGCGTCGCATCGACCAAATGCCCTTGCGATGTTAAAAACGGATTGCCCGACAAACGCCACTCGATCCGGTAGTTAAAACCGTGTTTATCCAGAATCGCCTGCGTACGGTTTTTGATGGTGATTTCATCCAGTTCAGTGCAAAAACGCAGATTAAACTGAATTTCCAGTTGCCCGGGGATGATGTTCTCAGCACCCGTGCCGCCATTGATATTGGATACTTGCAAGCGGGTTGGCGGAAAAAAGGCGTTGCCCTGATCCCAGACTTCTTCAGTCAACTCCTTGAGAGCAGGAGCAAAGCGATGAATGGGATTTTCTGCCAATTCCGGATAAGCCACATGTCCTTGAATCCCAAGTACTGTCAATTTGGCGCATAACGAGCCGCGCCGCCCAACCCGAATCACATCGCCGATTTTTTGGTCGCTGGAAGGTTCTCCCACCAGACACCAGTCAATTTTGTCGCCCCGCTGCTCCAGCACCTCGACCATCTTAACCACACCGTTGGTGGCAATACCCTCTTCATCGCTGGTCATCATGATGGCGATTGAGCCTTTGTGTTCAGGATAGCTGCGAATAAAGCGCTCCACAGCGGTCACAAAAGCAGCAATACCCCCCTTCATGTCCGCCGCGCCGCGCCCATATAGCTTACCGTCACGAATCGTCGGCTCGAAAGGCGGTGTATGCCAAGCGGCTAAAGGCCCAGGCGGTACAACATCAGTATGACCAAGAAACACTAAAAGTGGCTTGTCTGTGCCTCTGCGCAACCAAAGATTTTGGGTATCGGCAAAATCCATGCGTTCATCAATAAAACCTAGTCCAGTCAAACGCTGCGCCAACAAATCCTGGCAACCGGCATCCAATGGGGTCACTGATTCACGACGAATCAATTCTTCTAATAAAATCAGGCTTTCAGTCATAATGTTTGGGCGTATTGTGCAGGGTTAAAACCCACCAGCCATTGCTCGCCAATAGCCAAAATGGGACGTTTTATCAAGGTTGGATTGTCCAGCAACAGTTGCCGAGCTTTATCAGGAGTTAAGCCATCCTTTTGCTCATCACTGAGCTGCCGCCAGCTGGTACTGCGTAGATTCAGCACAGCCTCCATCCCCAGAGCGTCAATAAATTGTTGCAACAAAGCCCCAGTCAAACCATCCACGCGGTAATCATGAAACCGATATTCAATCTGTTTGTCATCCAGCCAGACACGCGCTTTTTTAACACTATCGCAATTTTTGATACCGAATAAAACAATGGATTCAGGTTTCATAAAAATAATTTCCGTGGTGTATCAAAACTGATGTAAACGGCGCAAGCACGATTTAGCGCTGTTACATTATAAAACCGGATTGAATGACCAAAACAGGCACAGTTTTAAGGGGAATAGCGAACAGATTGCTTCCGTAAGATGATATTCTCCCAAAATGAGGGGATAAAAATCTGTAATTCGCGTACACTTTAGTCACAGCGATAACAACTTTATTAAAGATAACAGTGAGTTATCTTAGAATATTGTTATCAGCACACTATACCTTATCAAGTGTTTGGTATCGACTGTAAAAAGTACTATGAAGAAAGGCCCCAAAAATTGTCACCAAAAATCAAGTCTTAACGACGTGTAACTTATTTTTTAACAATCAACCCAGTATTGTGAATTCTAAAAACCAAATTAGCATTGTCATCCCTGCAAAAAATGAAGCCGCTAACCTGCAGGCACTATTAAGGCAAATCAAAACCGTTGTGCCTGATGCTGAGATATTAGTGATTGATGATGGCTCCACTGATGACACTAGTCTTATAGCTAAAAATGCAGATGCGACAGTTATCAAACATCCGTATAGCCAAGGGAATGGCGCAGCAATCAAGACCGGTGCCAGAAAAGCCAAAGGTGACATTATTATTTTTATGGATGCCGATGGCCAGCATGACCCCAATGATATACCGGATCTATTAGCCAAATTGGAAGAAGGCTACGACATGGCGGTTG
>Ga0172367_10005753_pt1 | contig 14864 bp, 9 predicted proteins | sample Lak10m_FD_114542 | JGI IMG/M metagenome (GOLD analysis project Ga0172367, IMG submission 114542) | Freshwater microbial communities from Kabuno Bay, South-Kivu, Congo - kab_022012_10m | ecosystem: Environmental > Aquatic > Freshwater > Lake | place: Democratic Republic of the Congo: South-Kivu... | reverse complement strand
GACCATCATGACTATCTGCTTGACCACCACACCCGCGATTTAACCAGGGTATCCCGCGCCATTGGTTCTTTCTATGCCGCGATTAAGGAATTAAAACTGGAAAAACAGGTCACTACCTTTACCATCAGTGAATTTGCGCGTACCCTGACATCTAATGGAGATGGAACTGATCATGCCTGGGGAGGAACTTCGATGGTCATCGGAGGTTCTTTGAATGGTAAAAAGATGTATGGAAAATATCCGAATCTTAAACTGAATGACGATCTGGATATCGGTAATGGCGTGTTCATTCCCACCACCTCAACCGATGAATACTTCGCCGAATTGGCGCTTTGGTTTGGTGTGAGCAAAAATGAACTACCTACCATTTTCCCGGGAATAAAAAACTTTTATTCCTTAAGTAACCCTAATCTGCCTCTTGGCTTTATGAAAATGTAAATAGTATGAAATATCTATATCTTCTACTTTTTTTATTAAGTAGTCATCTCTCCTGGAGTCAATGTTTTCCCCTTCAACACAGTACCGATTGGACGGCTGCGTGGTATGCCTGTAAGCCTGCTGTAAATCCCAATAAATTCAGGAAAGAGGGGCATTGGCTGATGATCGATCTGGGACAGATTCGCATGCTCACCAAATCGAGATTATGGAATTTTAACTATCCGGATCAATTGAATTCAGGCATTTCCAAACTGGAAATTGATTACTCGCTGGATGGTAAAACCTGGAGTTTCCTAAAACGGGTGGATCTTCCGAAAGCGCCGGGTATTCCGCAATATGAAGGGGTTGTAGGTCCTGACTTTAATGTGGATGCCAGATATGTACTTCTGAACGTTCTTGAAACGTATGGGCATGCTTGTGCAGGGTTGTCTGAAATTTCCATAGAAACAGAGAAAACCTCCATTTCTACGCCAGTGAAGGAAGTCTTCCATGAGCAAATATGCATCAAGGCCAATATATTCCCTAATCCATTCATTGACCAGACGACGATTTCTGTAGAAGGGTTGTGTACAGAAGGTATTTCCTGGGTATTAACGGACATTGCCGGAAGGATTGTCAACCGGTCTTCAGAAACACCACTTTATCCACCCTTTACCTTAAACCTGAACTGGGAAAATCTACAATCCGGTATCTATTATCTAACCTTAAATAATGGTAAATCCAGATTACAGGAGAAACTCATAAAAATAAACTGATGATATGGAGTGACAAGGGTAGGAAGTTCTTATTCATTGGGTTCCTTTGGATCTGTCTGATTTTGCTGGGAAGCAGTGGGGGAGTTGGAACTTTTCAAAGAGAAGACCGAACGGGATCACCCTTGTCCTTAAATTCCAGTTGCGGCACCTGCCATTATGGTGGAAATTTTCAGTCAAGCCTGGTTTTATCTTTATTAAAGGATTCTTTGCCTGTAAAAGCTTATCTGCCAAATACAGACTACCTGATAAAAGTGACCATTCCCTCCGTTATTCCAGCGAAGGTTTATGGATTTCAGCTGGTATCATTTCAAAGTGGAAACAATCAGCAGGCTGGTACTTTTGGCAATATGACTGCCAATATTAGAGCCGTAGAACTTTGGAACAGAACCTATATTGAACAAAGCAGACCTCAACAGAGCCATGTTTTTTTTATTCCCTGGAAATCTCCGCCCAAAGATCTGGGCAATATACATTTTTATGCGTCGGGTCTGGCTGCCAATGAAAATAACAACACCAGCGGAGATTCCCCTGTAAAGTTGGAAACGCCATTTGTTTTACCTGCAGAAGCTGTTACCCGCATAAATGAAAAAGAGAGAAATGAAAAAATATCTTTTATTTCCAGAGAGGGTGAAATAATCTTTCGATTGGAAAATTTCAGTTCTGGGCCATATCAATTCCAGATTTATGATTATTTTGGCAAATCAATATATCATAGGAAAGTGGAAATAAAAGAAGAAAATTTCATGCTGACAGGAAACAGACTAACGACAGGTTTCTACGTTGCCTCCATTTTCAATGGTACAACGAAGCAATCCAGCTCTTTTTTTAATCCATAGTTGCTCTTTTCCGGATGAAAGGAATTTATACCCTCGTTTTGCTTATTTTGTCAAATATATTTATGACGCTCGCATGGTACGGACATTTAAAATTTAATTTCCTGAAAGGATTTGAAAAACTGAATTTACCTTTAATTATTTTAATCAGCTGGGGAATTGCTTTCTTTGAATATTGTTTTCAGGTACCTGCCAACAGAATCGGATTCAAAGAAAATGGAGGCCCATTTTCACTGGTTGAATTAAAAGTAATCCAGGAGGTGGTCAGCTTAAGTGTATTTGCAGTTTTTAGTTTGTTACTTTTCAAAAATGAATCTTTTCGCTGGAACCACCTCGCCGGATTTGTTTGTCTCGTGCTCGCTGTTTATTTTATTTTCCGAAAATAGCTTTATTCTTTAGCAGGACTAATAGCAGTAATCCGGTTATTGGTTCGCTGATCGTAATATCCAACTACGAGGGTACCGTCGGCTTCTACTAGCTCAGGAGTTATAAAAAATTCAAATTCAATTGATTGATCTTCGGGGTCATGTATTCTTAAAACAGATGGTAAATCTCCTTCTGTCACATTTGCAGCGCCAGAAAGTGTGCCTGATATCTTCTTAAGACCCTTTGGGAGTTCAGAAGGATTTACTCCTAACAAAGATTTCCCGTTTTGTCTGATATCCAGTAAAGCGTTAACAATCTCACTGGTATATTCAAAGGAAACATATTTACCTATCCAGCCAGTTAATAATCCAGGATCAACATCAGGTAATTCGGCTAGGTTTATCGTAAAAATTTCGCTGAATTTTCTTTCAGGAAATTCAATTTCAACAGTATAAAAGGGATAACCAGAATCTTCAGCTGATTTGAGCAGCCCAAATTCTTTCAGTGCTTCCTCTGTCATTAATTCTTCATGTTGCGGTGAGGATGGCTGTTGGGTTTGTTTTTCCTGACCATTGCAGGCAGTTAACAATACCACACCAAGATTAAGGAGTAGTGCATTTAATTTCATCTTTTTTAGCCTAAAATAAGGAAATTTTATAAAAAATTCAGATAAATAATTATGTAAATTTAACTTTTTTCTGCTCTGCTATGCCATTGCCGGATAAAGTCAGTTGGTGTAGTTTTTGTAAAATGTTTGAAAGCAGCATAAAAGGCTGATCTGGAACTAAAGCCCGACATAGCTGAAAGAGCATCAATCGTAAATTCCTTGTTGGATATAAGCAGTGATTTAGCATAATCTATCCTGAATGAGTTTAACCATTCTGCAAAAGTGATTCCTTTTACCTGAACCAACAATTCATCTAATTTATTTCTTGGTAACTCGAAATGGGTAAGGACATCCTGGCTTGAAAAATTTTCATTCAAATAAAATTTATGCTCGTTCATTTTTATCTCTATATCGGTAATAACAGACAATGATTCCTCAAAAGATTCAGCTTTAATACGGGTATTCTTTTTTTGCCTTTCTTTTACATCAAAGAGTAACTCAGGACTAAGTAAAATACTGAAACTAATATATAAAATAACAGCACCCGCCAATATTAACATGCCGGAATTTATGGTATCACTAAAGTCAATCTTGTCAGCGAGTAAAGGTAAAATTAAGGCAGCGAAAAAATTATAATAAGCGTATAATAAGGCGAATAACAGATACTTAATGAAAACAAAAGTTTTTTTATCTTCTTTTGTTAAAAATGGTTTTTCCGATTGTTGGATAGTTAATTTAATTATATAAAAAGCAAATGGCAGGATATAAAGAAATCGAAGAAGTAAATTTATTTCAAAAGGTATAAATCCTTCTAAACGAATGAAATACATACTATTATTTTCAATGAGCTGAGTTAATTCATCTATCCTGGAATTATTCTGGATGTGAAAAACAAGATAATCCAAAAAGGCAATAAAAGGACCTATCAAATAAATCAGATGTTTTTTCCGCAGATAAAAGGACCTGGTAAGGAATGATTTTAAATACAGATTTAAAAACCCAGGAATCATAAAATAAAAGATAATACCTGATTTGAAGGTGTAGGGTAAGTAACGAAGCAACTTTGCATTAGACAACAAGAAGGGCAAATAATAAAAAATAATTGAAATAAATAAACCAGCCAGAAAAAAATGGTGTGGTTTCTTCCAGTTAATAGCTGAATAAATTATAACGATAATGGTAGGAATTAAAGTAAAAAATGAGAAAACAAGAATGAAAAAGGGTAAAATCATTTCCGGCGATAAAGAATTTAAAACTAATCAGATATAATATTTAGGTATATATTTTCAAAGGTAGTTTATTTTGTCCAGATTTTTAAAAATTAGACATCTTCTTTTAAGAAGCTGGAAATCATATCTGTAAAATTGCTTATTTTTATGCCAGTTATAAATTATTTACATCATTTGAAGATATTTAACTGGGAGTAATTTTGAAGGAGGGAGTTTTAGAAACTTTCCTCCTTTTTTATTTTTTTATCAGATGGAAATGATTTTTAAATTGAGTTGAAACAAATTGTCCTATTTGTTTACCTTGCCATATTCCCTGATCAATGGCATCTCGAAAATGAATACCACCATATAACCTTGAGACAGAGGCTTCCATAGCTGCTTCCGAAAAAGAGGAAAAAGAGCGTACTGGCAATCCGAATTCTACCTCAACATAATCATCAAAGTAGAAACCATCTCCAAATATCCGGGTTAATATCACAGAAGCCGCGGAGGAAGCCACACTATGACCAGACAAATATTCTGGAAATGGAGGTGTCTGTAAAATTGGTTTCCACGATTTATCCATAAATTCGCGAATAGCAGTCTCCGGACGTACCCGATGACTCCTGTATTTTTCGTCCCAACAGGCAATAAATGCATCATGTAGGGTCATGGCTACAAGTGCATGAATAAGCGTTGTTTCTTCTATCGATTTTCTATTTTTTATACAGGCAATACCTGTTATGCCTATCCAGTGTCCACCAGGTGATATTTTTTTAGTACCAAATTCGACGTGTCCAATCTGGGAGATATGGTAAGGGTTACAGTCCCAAAAATTGGCAATAGCTAATTTTTCATCATCTTTTGATCGCACTATGTCATATACTTCTTTTAAAAGCTGATAAAAAGGCGCATTTTTCTCAACGCTAAATGGGACTGGTGGTATTGGTTTAAATTGACTTGCAGAATCGAGGACAAGAGGAGAAATGGTATTCCAGTGTGGCTCAACCGGTGCCATGAATGCTGGTGCAGTAGGTTGCCAGAAAGCCGGACCACGTTTTGGGGTATATCGCTTTAAATTATTTAATTGAAGAAATCCATCTTTCATGGCAATGGCCACTACCTGAATGACTACCTGGTCAATTAGCTGAACGGAGCGATCAGGTAATGTTCTTGATAAAGAATCTATGAGCGGTTTAAGTTCACTTCCTGAAGGTAAAAGAGATGCTGCTGTTTTCCAAAGAGCTAATATGGAACTTTTTGAAATATGATTTTCTATTTGCTTAAAATTCGCTGAGCCAGGTAAAATCAGGTCAATTTTTCCAAAGGAAGGATATTTTTTAGGTTGAAACAGGCTAATGGCTTCATAGGAGGCCATCGTTGTGTAGGCATAATATCGGGCAGCTGCGACGGGTGAGGTAACGTCATTAATCATAATATCCGTTACTTTTTTGAGGGCAGCAACATATACTTCCGAATCGCTGGAATTTTTCGCGCTGGTATATGATTTCGTGTATATAAAGAGAATAAATAATATATACCACTTCATATTTTATGGTTTATTTAGATGTTTTCAAAATCAACGGAGATTGATTATTTATGCCTGCAAGCACCGTTTTTAAATGGGAGGAACCAGGAAAAGATTTCAGGCTTCTTACAGCGCCCTGCATATTCAGACCAGATGTTAGTTGTGGAACATAAGTGAAAGAAGACGTATTCCCGGAACCCTTTAGCAGGCAACCATAGTTAGCATCGGTTTTACCAATTCTGATGCGGGTATATTCTACATTACCTGCGAGTAGCATATCCTGAAAACCATCCCCGTCAAAATCATCGGCAAGTATGGCATGAACGGGTGAAAAGTTAGCTTCAGGAGGTAAACTTCTGGATTTGAATTGTCCGTTAATATTTTCAAACCACATGGTTTCAAGTGTTGTAACTTCGAGCTTTTGGCACTTAGCCATTTGTTCCTGCGTAAAAATAGTTTCCATCGTAGCATTAGCATAAGAATCGTATGTTACAAACTTCTTTCTTAATCCCACCATTTGATCTGTAATTTCATCCCTGGTTGAAAACGGATAAGATTTACCTTCCATATAATAACAAAGAATAGGGTCTATATATCCGTTTTTATCAAAATCATCAAAATACAATTCGATGGGTTCTTTTTCCGATGCTTTACATGGGGCATTTAATCCCCAGTTTCCCGCTATAAGATCGCTGTCACCATCCCCATCCAGGTCCGCGACGTGTAATACATTCCACCATCCTTTTAAGGGATGTTCCAGCACTTCATCTGATATATCTGTCATATTTCCATCCTTGTACCTGTAAAAAAGGAGAGAGGTCCATTCCCCGCAAATTACCAGTTCACTCGCTCCATCCCGGTTGATATCTGCGGTCAGTGCATGGGTAATCATCCCCAGATTTTTTTTCCATGAAATGGAAAATGCCCCTTTGCCATTATTTTCCAGCAAGATACTTTCAGGTGCTAATGGATATTTTCCCTGTTCCACCCTTGCACCAACAAACAAATCGATATCACCATCCAGATCAAAATCCCAGGGCACTACTACAGAACCTGAAAATTGAAAATCTGGTAAGGTACCGGCAGGAGCTTTGAAAAATAAGCCTCCCTGATTGATATAGAGCCGGTCCCTGAGAGGTAATCCGGAATCAGCTTCGCCGTAACCTCCTGAAACTACATAAAGATCAAGGTCTTTATCTCCATCTGCATCAAAAAAGGCCGCAAAGGTATCCTCATAACCAGCGTCAGCCAACAGAGCGGGTTGATTAGAAGGGGAGAATTGTCCATTCTTTAATTGAAGAAAAATGTTACCTGCTTGTCCTTCCGGTCCGCAGATATAAAAATCAGTCCATCCATCTCCATTAATATCACCCGTTGCTATTTCCGGTCCATGATAGGAAATCATGTTAGGAATGAGTGGTTGAACTTTGAAATCATTAACCATTAATTCTTTATGTAAGTAATGTAAGGTATCTGGAGTGGTTTGGAAAATCGTTGGTTTTTTAATTGCTGCCATTGGCTGAGAAGAGACATCAGCTTCATTCAGATGATATGTTTTATTGATTTCCAGGCTGTTTTTTAAACAAAGTATCCTGCCTGAGGGCCAGGTAACCTGAATGGAATCTAATTTTTCACCTGACAGGCCTATATGAACGGGACCTGACATGGAAGATTGAAAACCATGCACCGGATTATTTTCATAACTAAAAATACCGGCCGGAGTGAAAATTTTAAGTTTCGCACCGAGTGCAAAAGTATTTTTGCTTTGTGATGACAGATTAACTTGTATGAATCCTTTTGATTTGCCAGATTCAACCAATTTATTTTTATAAACTCCGGCCGGAGCATTCATCCGATTGAAGATCAAATCTAAATCTCCGTCATTATCTAAATCTGCATAAGCAGCTCCATGAGCATAATCGGCTCCGGCTAATCCCCAGTCCACCGTTCGATCTTCAAAATGATATCTACCTGTATTTTCAAACAAGTAATTTTGGAGAGGTGTTGATTTGATGGATTGAAGCATACCAAACATCTTGTCATCGGTTGTTCCCTGAAGATGTTTCAGTCTTTCATTGGCATAGAATTTTATGAAATCCCGATTGATCATATCTCTGCCATAGCCGTTGGTTACAAAAAGATCTTTCAGTCCATCATTATTATAATCGGCAAATAAAGCAGACCAGCTCCAGTCGGTGCTTGAAATACCGGCCAGTTGTCCTATTTCGCTAAAAGAACCATTCCCGTTATTCAAATGAAGCATATTTCTCATTAACTGATGATGAAAGCCATTATCCACCATATTATTATAAACTTCAAAATTATCGGGGGCATAAAGAAGTTTTTGTCTCTTATTATCTTTTGGCAGCATATCAAGAGTGAAAATATCCTGCCAGCCATCATTATTTATATCGGCAATATCAAGCCCCATCGAGAAGTTGGAAATATGTGGAATCTGTTGTTTTAAAACCTCTCTGAAAGTACCATTTTTGTTATTTAGATATAGATAATCTTCTTCAACATAATCGTTGGAAACATAAATATCTTGCCACCCATCCCCATCAATATCAGAAATATTTAATCCAAGACCATATCCTAAAGGATTTGATTTTATACCAGCTTTTTGCGTAATATTGTAAAAAATACCATTTCGATTTTCATAGAGACGATCACCGGCATCGGGATCAATCTGATTTTTCAAAAAAGCAGCATCGAAATTTCTAAACTGCTTGATATTATGATTCAAAATATAGGCATCGAGGTCCCCGTCCTTATCCATATCAAAAAATGCGGCCATGGTAGTGTGACCTGCATCTGCCAGTCCAATTTCGGCGGCCATTTCAGTGAAAGTCAAGTCCTTATTATTAATATATAATAAATTTTTTCTTTTTCCCGGAGGTAAATTACCTGACTGACAAAGATAAATATCAAGCCATCCGTCGCCATTAATATCAGCTATGGATACCCCGGTGGACCAGCCCGCATTTGGAAGAATGCCCGCTTTTTTTGAGATATCCTCAAATTGAAAATTTCCTTTATTCAGATATAATTTATGTTGCTGAATATTTGAACTGAAAAAAATATCGATAAGCCCATCCCTGTTAAAATCCCCTACACCTACGCCACCGCCATTATAAAAATACTCGTAGGTAATAATATTGAGTTCCGGGGTTTCGGGAAGGGTATTTTCAAACGTTATACCAGTCGAAGTGGCTGGTATTGCCTGAAATAAAGATTGGGCATTTCCACTTTCTCCCATAAAAAAGAATAAACCCAATATAAAAGGAAGAGGAAAGGACATTGAAAATCGTTTCATAGATTTGGCCAGACTTGATTATCAAAATCTAAAAATAGAACTTTTTTATGAACCCTACCTCATATTTCAATAGGGGTGATTAAAATCATAAAAAAGAGGCTATCTTTTCAGACGGCCTCTTCAATATTTAAAAGTAAATATTTAAATCAGAGAAAAATCCCTGATAAATTCATTATTTACCACCGTCCCACCACACACGGGTAGAGAATTTGTCACCGCCCATACGGCTGACAGCGGCAGTATAGTTTGCCGGATTAGAACCAGCTTCGTTTTCCCAAAAAATCAAACGACGAGGTATCACATTACCATCAAAAGCATTAGGATCTTTGGTTGGGGTAAGAACAGGATAGCCAAGTCTTCTCCAGTTAGCATAAGATTCCATATCATTCAGGTATGTAGCAGCCCAGAATTCTTCACCTATGAGGCGAAGTTTATCTTCTGTTGCAGCAGCAGCGAATTTACGACCGGCGATGTAAGCATCTATATCGGCAGCAGGACGAGCAAAAGAAGCGTCGAAAGCAGTCCATGCCTGAATAGCCGCTCTGGTACCATTATTGAAATGGGTTTCTGCATTACCAGTGACCCATCCTCTCACTGCAGCTTCAGCAGAAAGTAATTCTGTTTCAGCATACGAAATAAGGTAGTATGGATCTTCCCAATCCATGTACTTAATATTTAACATAGAAAACATACGGGTACCAACACCTGCTGTCTGGAATTTTGCTTTATTATCAGCAGAAAGAACATTTAACAATGTTGAACTGGTATAACCATTTGGTAAACCAATAGCTGAGGCAGGATTTACATCCCAGGTAGTAGAAACCTCCGGATTTCCAGTTCCACCTGTAACAATCATCAAACGAGGATCATTATTTGCTTTCATCCAATTGACAAAAGTTTCACTGACTTTGCAATCCCTTGAATATTTATAGGTATTCCAGTAACCATCATTTAAACCATTACGATTGTGACCCTGAGGACCATTCAAGTATTTGATGGTACCATTATCAGCATTTGAGGAAAAGGTTCCGGATGCGTAAGCTTCAGCAAAAATAGTTTTACCCGTGTTAGCATCTACTTTTTGCATTCTCATGGCAACACGCATCAGGAGAGCATTGGCAAATTTTTTCCATCTTGCAATATCACCGTTATAAACCACATCCTGAGCACCCAGATTACCACCGGTTGCACTTAGTTTATCTCTGGCTGCTTTTACATCTTTAACGATAGCGGCATACACATCTTTCTGTGATTCATAAGCAGGAAACCAATTTTCAGGGTCCTGCAAGCCGTAACCAGCTTTAGTGTATGGGATATCGCCATAAAGATCGGTCATTCTATGAAGATCAAAAGCACGTAGAATGGTAGCAACGGCGTTAAGATTTGCCTTAGTTGCATCAGCTTTAGTCTGCTCGATAATATTTGAATAGAGTCTGACTACATCGGTGTAATGTCTTTCCATATAAGCACCGCTATACTGATTGTTATAGTAGTATTTATCGCCGCTGAAATAACCTGCTGTAGAAGCGGTATGTTGAATCATGGTTGCGGCATAGAGCATATTTGCTCTGGTATTTTCATATTCACCACCAATTCTCAATGTTGCAGTGGTGAGCAAGAAGGCAGGATCCATGGAGGTCACTGCGTTCTGGTTGGTATTTAACTCAATGAGTTTATCCTCATTACAAGCATTAAAAACGAAAAGACTTGTGAGAATCAACCCTGTTTTGACCAATTTATTTTTCATTTGCATTAGATTAAAGTTTAACAAAATTAGAAGCCAACGGATAGATTAATTCCTACATTTCTGGACAAAGGCATGGCGAAGAATTCAAGACCCTGATCAGCGCCTGCATTAGAGTAAGCTGATTCCGGATCCATATTCGGTGTACTTGACCAAAGAAGCGCAAGATTTCTGCCAACTAACTGAATAGCTAAACTTTCAATAGGTAATTTTTTGAAAGCACTCTTAGGTAATTTAAACCCAATGGAAAGCTCTCTTAACTTTGCATAAGAGGCATCATAAACAAGATTTTCAGTGATATCACTGTATCTGCTCCAGTAATCTACTAAACGGGTAACAGGTACTGTAACATTAACAGGTGCGCCAGTAGCCGTAACACCCGTTACTTTCAGACCTGATTCACGTTCCTTCAGTGTTTCCTGATGAAGTCCCCAGCGGTAAGCAAGCCAGTTTGTTCCTGAGAAAATAGAACCACCGTGACGAACATCTATTAAGAAGGACAGGGTGAAATTTTTATAAGAAAAAGAGTTGATTAAACCTGCAGAAATAGGCTGACGACCAAATCCGAGGATATTGTTGGCGTTTGCAGAACGCACAGGCATACCATCTTCTGTGTATATTTTATTTCCTTTGGCATCTGTAGCATGTTTCCAGCCTACGATGGCACCAAGTTGTTCCCCTACAATGTGACGGATTCTCTCTCCCTGACGAACACGGGATTCGTTATAATTCAGGAATTGAATAGGATTTCCTTTGGCATCTTTACCCAAATTTACCGCTTCACTAATGTTATTGGCAAAGTTTAAGGTTAGGTCCCATTTAAAATCTCTGGTATCAATCGCAGCTACATTCAATAATAATTCAACTCCTCTGTTAGCTAATTCTCCTACGTTCACCTGAGTACTTCCAAAACCTGAAGTAGCAGAAATACCAGCATTCAGGATATCATTTGTAGTGGTACGATTGTAATAAGCAACGTCAACGCCAAATCTGTTATTGAAAAAACGCACATCAGCACCTATTTCAATTTCGGAAGAAGTATAAGGGCTTAAAGTTGGGTTAGGAATAGATCCGTTTGAAATAACCCCTGCATTGGCTGATCCATGGGGAGCACTTAAAAGACCATATTGTAAATTAAGAGCATAAGGATCAGGTCCGCCACCACCAACCTGAGCCCAGGAAGCACGAACTTTGGCAAAATTGATGAAAGAAGGTAACTTCATTGCATCAGATAGAACGGCACTTAAACCTGCAGAAGGATAAACCAGCGAATTGTTTTCAGCAGCAAGGGTAGAAAACTGATCTTGACGGCTGGTAACATTTAGGTATAACCAGTTTTTGTAACCTACGTTCGCTGAGGCATATATGGAGTTAATACCAATTTGGGAGAAACCAAAGATACGACCTGGCGCTCTTACGTTATTCACACTATGGAAGAAGGGAACTACGAGGTCGTTGCCACCGGTACCCTTTGTTTTACTCTGATTTCTCATCTGATTTCCTCCAACGAGATAATCAAATGAAATATCGCCAAATTGTTTTTGACCACCAATCATGAACTCGATATTGTTCTCAAGTCTGTTGATGAATGTTTCATTATAGTCACCTAATGGTTTGTAAGCAGTTCCATAAGCTTCTGAACTGGCATTATCGCGATTGTTGAAGTCGGTACCAACGCGACCCATTACATATAACCAGTCAGTCAGGTCGTATTTTGCTGACATATTACCAAACAGACGGTTAGAAATGTCTCTTCTGTAAAACTGGTAGGCAGCCCAATATGGGTTCGTTGAGAAGGTGTTACCCTGGAAACGAAGCTCAGTTAAATTAGCAGCTGCTCCCAATTTTTCACCAGGTCCCTGAATAACGCTAAAAGGTATTTCACGTGGTTTGGTAACCACAGCAAAGTTGGCATTACCTGGAGAATCGGATAATCTTGGACGGTTTTTAGCATTTTGATAAGCGTAGTTAGCAGAAATATTTAAGGTAAGTTTTTTTAGCTTACTGTTAATATTTAAGGCTACTGTCTGGCGTTTGATGCTGGCATTTGGCATGATATCAGAATTTCTAAGGTCTGATACGGCCAGGCGATAGTTACCCGATTCATTACCGCCGGAGAAGGCCAGTGAATTATTCAATGTAGATCCATTGCGGAAGAAATCGCCGATAGTTTCGCCCAAATAGGTATAGGGGCGGCTTACACCATCAAACTGAATGGTATTCGATCCATCATATTTTGGACCCCAGGCAAGACTTGAGTTGGCAAGTGCCTCATCTTGAGAAACGAACTTTTTGCCTTGTACACCCTGACCGTATTGAGTCTGAAAATCAGTCATATCAATTGCACGGTCCATCGTTAGATTTGAATTGAATTGTACACCAATACCTTTACGGGCGATACCAGATTTGGTGGTGATGATGATAACACCATTTGCTGCACGTGCACCATATAAAGCGGCTGCAGTATTACCTTTTAATACAGAGATATTTTCTATATCATCTGGGTTTAATGCGGCAAGCCCGTCTCCTCCGTCATTTCCACCCCAAAGACCTGCCTGGCCGAAGTTTCTTGTTTCAATGGGCACGCCATTAACCACATATAAAGGCTGGTCATTTCCTCCCAAAGAAGAACCCCCACGAATAATAACACGGGTTGAACCCGCAGCACCAGAGGCAGGAGGTGAAACGTTCACACCAGCAATTTTTCCTGTCAGCGCATTACCTACGTTTGCCGTACGAACTTCCTGAACCATCTCTCCCTTAATTTGCTGAATGGAGTAAGAAAGCGATTTTTTCTCCCTGCTCATACCTAACGCGGTAACGACAACTTCACTCAATGCTTCTCCTTCTTCAAGGGAAATCTGAAGGGATTGAGTTGCAGCTGTTACCTGCACCGATTGTGTAGCAAATCCAATATAGCTGATTTCCAGGGTAGCCGGAAATGTTTTAATCTGGATGCTGAATTTACCATCCAGGTCGGTAATTGTACCGTTGGTCGTTCCTTTTTCTAAAACGGAAGCACCAATAACCGCGCTCCCATCGGTAGTTGAAGTGACTGTTCCTGATACAGTCTGTGCGTTTAAATTGCCCACCATCGAGCATAAAGCAATGATTATGGAGAAACCTTTTAAACCGGAAAGGTTTAAAAAATTCTGCCAAACACTTAGCTTTGGAATTTTCATCATAAGTTATGGATTTTGTTAATTAGTTTAAAAAAAAATAGTGAGTAGTGAAATTAAACTTTTGCAATGTTGATTTTAATCCCCAAATGTAATAAGGTTTTTATTGTTTTTCACCTTTTCGAATACTAAGATATACTTTTTAAAAAAAATTACAAATACTTGTATCTTATTTTTATTCAAAATAAAACATCATGACTTTTTATCCTTAAAAAATTAAGTTCATCAGGCACCAGAAAATCGCCATCATATATTTTGGCGTTGCATCCCATTCAATTTGCAGATATTAGAATAAAAAAATATAAATGAGAATATAGATGGATGTTTATAAAAAAAAGAGCCTTCAAAAACACATTGAAGACTCTCTTAGTAGACCCACTAGGACTCGAACCTAGAATGACGGTACCAAAAACCGGAGTGTTACCATTACACCATAGGTCTATACCACTTTTATAAAAGCGATGCGAAAATAAGCATCAGGTTTGTATAAAACAAGAACCTTGTAAAAAATGTTTTATTTTTCTTTATTTCCTCCTTAGAAACGTGTAATTTTCAGCTTATTACTGAAAATTTTCAAGCTCATTTCTTTATGAAAAGATTATTTACTTCCGTTATATTAATGCTATTTGTATGGTCTTCCTTCACTCAAAATGCTACCGGCAATCTATCCGGTTTCAGTTCGATAGTGAAAAATACCACCAGACAAGAGGGCTTTTTTACTTTTTATCATGACGATGCCGCAGGCAAAATATGGCTTAGTGTGCCTTTGCATTTTTTGAACAAAGAATTTTTATATGTTAATTCCTTACCTGCCGGCGTTGGATCCAACGATATAGGATTGGATAGGAATCAGCTGGGAAATACAAGAATTGTTTATTTTACCAGAAATG
>Ga0172367_10005752_pt1 | contig 14864 bp, 11 predicted proteins | sample Lak10m_FD_114542 | JGI IMG/M metagenome (GOLD analysis project Ga0172367, IMG submission 114542) | Freshwater microbial communities from Kabuno Bay, South-Kivu, Congo - kab_022012_10m | ecosystem: Environmental > Aquatic > Freshwater > Lake | place: Democratic Republic of the Congo: South-Kivu... | reverse complement strand
TGGTTAATGCACTCGTTTATGTATGCTAAAGAAAAAGGACATAATACTGTATGGCTACCTACTGGTAAAGCTATGTATGAGATAGAAGGTAGTAATGCTACTGCTGCTATGTATGCTACTAAGTGGGACTTAGAATTACCAGAAGTTTTTAGGGACGGTGGTAAGTTATATGAAAAAATTGGTGACAAATTTTATTGGAGCAGTAAAGCAATTGAGACTAAGCAAGAAATAACAAAGGAAGAATATATTGAAGCTCGTAATAGACAAGGAGCAGCTTTCGATAAAGTAGGTCCATATTGGACAGCATTGAATAAAATAAAAGGTATCAAATTAGAACTAGCTCAACCTAGCTGGTCAACTGTACCACTAATCAAAGCAGACATATCTGGAGTAGATACTGGTGCTATTATACTATTCAACAAAGAAGTACCTAATCTATTGTATGAGCAGAGTAGTGTACCAAACCAACCACAAATATATCCTCAGCTAGGAAACAAAACTCAATCTAAAAATGTAGTTATTAAACCTTGGTCAGAATTAAAGAGTATCAAAGAACCCATTACTAAAAATGGTATTGTGTCAACAAGAATATTCGGTTCTGATGAACATTTTGGTAATCCTTTTAGTGAGAATCCTGCTGGTAAAACCCAAGGGTTAATTAAAGTAGAGACAATTAAAGAAGCTGTTGAAAAATATACTAATTGGGTTATCAACTCAACAAACGAAAGAGCCAAATGGATTAGGGAACAGCTCAAATCTGGCAAGCTGAAAAACAAACCTATTTTGTATTATAAAGAACTTGGAGAACCTTCTCACGCTACTGCTTTGGACTATCTAATAAATAAGTATGATTGGCAATCTCAGACTAGTCCCCAGACTTCCATAAACGCTCCACAACAAGCTAAATCCTCTCAGCCTAGCAAAGATACTAAGGTAAAGGGGAAAATGGCTCTAGGGAAGGCTCTAGGCATTATGGAGAAGAAGGGATTTGTTGACAATGAGACAGGAGAATTTACTAAGTGGTTATTCGGCAAGGTTAACCCTGAAATTGAATTAATTTTTGCAGAAGAAGGGTATAATCATAGAGGTACGATATTAGGCAGAGACCCTGGATTTATTGATATTGATACCCAACAGATTATACTCAACTCAACAGTATTAGGCAAAGACTACTATCGTATCCACCAAGTATTGGCTCACGAAGGTGTCCACCAGTATATGTATGATACATTAGATAAAACCAATAAAAGAGGATTGTTTAATCAGCGTGTATATAATGAGATTGATGCGTTGATGAAAGAAATCAAACTACGATTTGATACTGACCAAAAAGGATACTACCAAGCTAATAAAGCTGATTTGGACAGGATATTTGCACAGGAACACGAAACTGCAATACAGGAATTTGTATCATATATGCTTGCAAGGAACTCTAAAGCATTGTCAGAATGGGCAAAGAATACTCCAGTATCAAACAAGTCTAAATCTACTTACTTAGAACGATTCTTTGATATTATTAAACGATTCTTTGCAAAAGTTGGACTGCAATCTCCAACATTTATGGATGCTTTAGAAACAATGATGAACCAGCATTTCGGTTCACCTGCTAAGATTGACTACTGGGATATGACATTTGATGATACTTCTAAAATATATGAATCAATGGAAGAAGGGTATGATAAGTATGATAAGATTCAGGATCCAGACAATACTATTGACAATCCTCGTATGATAAGAGCAATTGGTAAACAGATTGCAACAGAATTAGGCGAGACTGCTACTGATTATATCTCTTATGTTAAGTCAATGGGGTTTGAACAGTTTAGAGGCAGGATATTGAAGCTTGATAGCTGGAGAAAATCTGCTGATGCTTTCTATTCTACCCAGAAGTTTGATTTTACACTACCTGAGTTTATGGACAAACTTATCATACAGCTCTATGAATATGCTTCAAGTTTAGAGAAGACTCCAACAGTCAGGCTTGTTACTAGATTTGATTCTGGTGCAGAAACCCTCGACTCAACTATCGAAGAATTGGGAGATACTTATCGAGACAAGGATAATGCGATAAAATCAGGCTGGAGAAATAAAATCAAGCTGAGTGAACGTATTCCTATTTTGGAACAATTATTAGGTGCAAAATTAGAATTAGTTTATTTAGATAATGAGAAGTATATCAAAGATGGAGTTACAACGTGGAACCCAATCAACGATATAAATTTCAATCTAAAGAACCGAAATGAAACGTATGTGAAATTGTTCGCAAAACATAATATCATATTCCCTGGTACGTGGTCTGATAAAGGGACTGTAATTGGTTTAAGAATTAAAGAAGGTGATATATCAAGTGCAATTGGTACAATATCAGATATATACGATAAGAAGATTGCAGAACTTCAAGCTAAAGGGATTAAGTTTAGAGGTACCCCAGACAACGATTTTCCAGCAGTAAAAGCAGCAGCGACAATCAGGTTATTAGTTGAAGATCTCCGATTAGGTGGTAGAATAGAAAATGGGCAATTACAGACTTCTTTGTTCAACCCAGAGGATAAAAATAGCTATGATTTAGTTAAAATATTAAAAAGACCTACCGATGTTGCCCCAATGGTTTCAACCATCCAAACAGCCGATAGGATTGCCGATGTAATGAAAGGTAATCCTATTGGTATCGTAGAAGGTAATGATGGATTAGAAGCAAGGACAGTAATATTTAATGCAATCCCAGAAAAAGGTAAATGGATAGAAACTCTTGAGTTCAAAGGTTCTACGATTACAGTTGATATGCACGATGTGTTTGTAAACGAATTAGGTACACCATCTACTGATGGGATAGTATATTACTTAGAAGAAGGGTTTGGCAAGGTATATCGTAAACTACACGGTATCATTAACCCTGGGGCAATGAAAGCTTGGATTGCTAACTCTACTTCTGGTAACTTTAGTACACCACTATATATTAAATCTTCTATCCAGAAACAATCTACTAAGGACTTGCTTGGAGCCTGGATGAAGAAAAATAACATTGCATTGTTAGTATCCTCTGAGTCAGCAAAAGTTAATAAAGTTGCCCAGGTTACTAACTTCAATGAACCAGACAAGATTAATGTTTTTAACATACCATTCAACAATATCTATCGAGATAAAGAAACTGGAGTTGTTAAAAAGAGTGTACGTGGTATTGTACAGTCATTAGGTGCTAACCTTGACACTAAAAACAACCCATTTTTTGTAGGCAGCTATACTGCATACCAGACAGAATTGCTTAATTCATTGCTGGATGAATTTACAGACCAGATGACAAACTTTGATGCTGGTACAATATTGCAGGAATTAAAGGAAGTTGCATTAAATGGTACATCCCAATATGAACAATCTCTTGCAAGAATCATTCTTGATCTAGCATACACTCAAGCTGACGAAGATGTAAAACAGACTGAATCAGTTTTCTTTATGGATGCGAAGAAGGAGAAAGTTAAAAGAAATGTTGTTAACCAACGCATTGCTAAAGAACTAGGCGGACTATTCCACGAACCATACTTTGCTGAGATATTAAAATCTAAAATATCCAAAGCACTGCATAAGGTTGCTAACTATAAAGGTAATTCTACGTGGGCAGTATTGAGACCTGACCTTGGATTTGCTGAGATGAGCAAGATAGAAGCATTGTGGGATGCACTAATGGCTCAGGAACAGACAAAGAGGAAAGAAGGATTATCAGACTTATATGACGAACGTGATAATTTATCTGGTACTGGAAACCAGGAATTAATTGAATCAGTTGAGAAAGACATACAGCGAATTGAGAGTTCAATCGCTTCTGATACTGAAGAGATTAGAGCTGAAGTTCGTAAACAACTGCCAAAGTATATTGATGTGGTTGTTAATGAGGATGGCAGTATGCAGGGTTCTGGCAGATTAAAAGAGAATGTATCATATATCTCTCAAGATGTTGCAGATGTTCACCACATTGCTCCACTTGACGATACAATACTAACAGTAGTCCCCTCTGATGGTATGACAGCACAACAAGCCAATGTTACAATACCAGTATCAACTGACTATATGGATTATGGTACGGTTGTAGGAAATAGTGAGCATACCCAAACTAAAGTTGGCAAAGACTTTGATGTGGACAAAGCACATATACGTTCATACAGTCCAGAACATACTACTAGAAAGTCGTGGAATGAATTAGTTAAGACTATCCGTGATACTCAGGAACAGCATAAGAAATTAACTCTTAAATACTATCAGGAAGTTCTTAATGACAAATCATTAACCGAAAAGGATATTTATTCCAAACCAGTACAATTAAGATTTATGCAGATACTTTCAGAGTCAGAGCAGATAAGCCCAGATTCTTACCAGGATCCTAATGGTATATTCGGATTACTTGATTTGTTTGCAAAAGATATTGGCGGAGTAATTAATGACAGTAAAGATATTACAACAAAAGACCAGACAGGGTTCAAATCCAGTTTTGTATTTGATAATCAGCTATATACGTTTGATACATCAAAAGGTAATTTACCGTTGTATTATCTGATTGCAATGAGAATGACTAATGATGCAGTTGATAAACCTACAAATGAAAATGGATTGTACTATGATTTCCCACAATGGAAGTTAGCTCAATATCAATATGGGATAAAATTAGAAGATACTCCATCAGATGGGATCGCATTAGGAGCGATGAAAGCTGCTGATAAATTCTTATTCAGATATGCAACAAGATTTACTTCTGGGGGTAATTTAGACGAACGTGGTGCTGAACGTGGATTAGCTCAGGACTTAACATATACTCTTACTCAACAGAGAATCTGGGCAATGCTAAATGGTTCAAAACAGGATAAACGTAATCTTGCAAAAATGTACTCCGATTGGTATGTGCAGCGACATCCAAATCAAAAAGCATCAACAGCTCAATTGTTTATTAGACTAGGTCAACAGTATATCCTTAATTTTTCCATAGAGAACGCTAGTGGCAGTCCATTGATGAATGCGGTAAATAGCTTGCCTTTACACCGAATACCTAATCTGGGAACGAGTGAGAAGGTTTATAGGGTATGGCAGTATTTAATCAGCCAGGCAATTAACAAGAAACATTCTGATATTGCTGAACGAGTTTCTCAAAAGTGGGAATCTGCAATAAAAGAGTTCCGTAGTCCAGTAAACCGTCAATATGTAACTAATTTCTTATTGACTTCAGAGAATCCAAAGCTTCATTTAATTAAAGCGATTACAATTGGGTTTATTCTACCAGTTGACCAGCGATTATACAAGGAAGCTACTGAAACTGAAGGTAAATATCATACTGATATATTTAATAAAGCTAATGAGATAGTATATCCAAAACTTATTCAGCAGTTATTCCAAGGGAAAACCTTTGTCTTTAACAAAAAGAATGAAGCATCATTTGAAGTAAAAGAAGGCAAAATCATATTAGAAAAGACATTATATAACAACATCAAAGTATTGTATAAAAAGAATAATGGTGAAATTACTGAATGGAAGAGTGCATATGATTTGCTAAATTCTAAAACAGTTGAAGCAAAGGGAGTTCGGAATGTGTTATTTAGTTCTAAGGGCATATTTTCTACTTATGGGAATAGATATAAACTTAGCCAAATGATTTCATTTGGCAGAAACATCCCAATGCAAGGTAGATTAGAATATGTTAAAGATTTTCTTGATAGTGTTATGCCAACTCTATCTAAAGAAGAAAAAGAATTGTTCTGGCATTCACTGCTAGGTTATCCAGACCCAACTGATTCATATGGAGTAAGAAAAGAACCTACTAAGAATACTGAGAAGACTTTAGACGACAAAGCAGCAAGTATTAAAACTCCAATGAATCTTGTACCATATTCATTTACCGAGAATCCAGATCAAAAGACACTATTGCAGATTGCTGAATTAGTTGACGACAAATCTGGCAAAGACTTTATAAAAGAATATGCAAGAACAGAAACAGAAACATTCCCAGGGTTAGGCATTGATAAGTCGGTTGAAATAAAGTCAGAGATTGACAATGGTGGTTTATCAACTCCAGCTACAATCTTATTTACACGTGAACTTGTAAATGGATATAATGATGAGAATAAAAGCTGGGTTGATATATACCAGACAATCTTTGGTATGATAGCAGATTCCAAAACAGAAGCAATACCAAGCCAAGTACCATTTGAAAACTATGGGATTTATTTCCGAGCTAGTGGTGGTATTGGGTATCTTAATGGCTTAGACATAACAGAATCCGCTTCTGGGACCCCTACTTATAAAGCCTGGAAGATTAATGATGAAATGGTTCAACTAAGAAAAGCTGAAATGCTTATGAAAAGTATGAAGACCTTTAATAATTCTCTTATAGAAAATTCTTTTAATAGAATAAAAGAGAATATGAAGGAACTTCGTGGGATCACAGGGTTGTCTGAGGCAGAGACAATAAAAAAATTTAATCTTCTTTCTGAAAAGTTTATTGGAGTTGAGTTCGCTATTGACAGAAAGACTGGCGAAATATTATATAATGCTTCAAATGGGGCACAGTATAAAGATAATACTATCAACGATATGTTAGATGATTATCTAGTCCCTAAAAATGATAGAGGATATTATAAGGCAGCACTAGAATTAAGAAAAATTTATGATTTCTTTAATCCAAGGATGATAAGGGCAACTATAAATTATCTTCAGTATCTAAAAAATACTATACCAGAAGGATTTATGAATACCCCGATTATTGATTCTTTAATTGCAAAATGGACAAGCCAGCTTGCAAGGTCTGAATCTATGAAGGGTAAGTATTTCCCTAGAATGTTTGAGGAAGGTGTCTATGATACTTTCCTTGATGATTGGGCATTGTGGAATGTGATTAATGAAATGAATCCAAATGCTGATGCTGAAAGAATCTCAGAGTTGTATCGTGAAGCAAGAGACAGCAATTCATTAAGTGAAGAAGTACAGCGTAGAGTTAATCGGGAAAGGACAACCTTATCGGTTGATAAACACGATGGATATAGATATTCGTGGCAGCGTAATAGAGTTATCCCAGATTGGTTAGCTGAAGGCAAATATATTACTGAAACTATGAAGATGCACGCTAAACATGCAGTACAATTCCAGAATGCTATAATGAATGACATTACAAAAGCAGAATGGTTATTATATGAACATAATGCTTCAATTAATGGACAAACCCCTAGAATAATTAGTCAGATGCGTACCTGGTTTGGGAATCAAACTACTGATAGTTATTTGAAATCAAATAAAATAGATGCAAGAGATCTCAAACAAGGAGATTATGCAGCTTTTTATTACCGTGAAAATAATCGGGAAAGGTATTCGAGAGGAGAAGTGGATAGGGTAGAGGGACATTATCTTTATATGAAAGTAGATAATGAATTTATTGCTGCTAAGATTCAGCGTCAAATTGCAAGATATAATGAAACTCACGATAACATTATATCTAATCCTAATATCAGACCAGAAAGTTCTGCAACATCAAAGCAAATGACTGTAATCCAGGGATTAGTTGACGAAGGTTACCTTGATGCTGAGCGTACTTATACTGTCCTTAGTGCTAATGATGCAATCGTAGCTGGGTTAACTGAAATGCTGGGTGATCAGGCTAACTGGGGAAGGTTTGATATTAATAGGATATATGTAAAGCAATATCAAGGTACACGTGGAGTTGAGGTTTCTGGAAAAGTAGAAAAATCTCTTATGAATAGGAAAGCTTTATCTGATGATATCTTCCAGGGATTACAGCTAATTAGTGCCAATATATTTCTTGGTAACCCAGCAGCAGCGATAAGAAACTATCAGCAGGCAATGTACCGTATTGTGCAGGACTTTGGGTGGGTACGATATGCGAATCTTCCAGGAATGTACTATAAAGCTTTAGGTTGGTTTCCTAAAGATATCCAAAAACAATTTCCATTTAATGAAAAAGTTGCAAAAAGAATAAATGAGGCTTATAGTGGGGCAAGAGAAAGGAGTTCTAAATTTGTTAATGAGTTTCTTACTAAGGTTGAAGAAGGTACTTTATCTGACTACCATAAGGTTTTGTATCCGATTATTACTGGTAAAACGTTTATTAAAGATTTAACTCCGAAAGAACGTTTAAGTGTAGTGAAAGCTCTTGCAGCTAAATATTGCATTGAGAATGGACTTACAGGCAAGGAAAGCATTGGTAATATTGCCTATGTTTCTAATATCGGGTTAAACCCAAAAGAAGAACTTACTGCCGAAGCTAAAAAAGCATTGTTAAGCTGGTTCCTTGCTGTAGAAGGGAAAGTAAGAAGAAAAGGAGCATTCCTTTATGCTTATAAGGCTATGTTCTATGATAAAATTACAGATTATAATATGATTAGCACCGTGATCGAAAAAGGTGTAGGATTACAGAACTCTTTGTATGATATGATGTATCGTAAGCTATGGGAAGGAACTGCTGGAGGGAAATTAGCTTTCCAATTCTCTCAATTCAATACCTTCCAAAAGGATATGTTCAAAGCTCAAGTTAGACAGGCTTATGAATTAGGTCAATTAAAAGAAGTTAAAAGTATTGAGGACATTATTTTTAATTTGCAATCTACTTTCGTTCCAAAACGTACAATCAAACTTGCTGATGGAACAGAAAAAACTTTTACGGTTAAAGATTCTGTTGACCCATTATTGCCTGCTAAAATAGCTAAGATGATGTTCCAGGATACAATAGCATTAGTTTATGGAATTGCTTTCCCTGGATTAAAATTAGGTAATCCAGTTTATAATACAACATCCATGGGGTTAGCAATTTTTATCTATATGTTAAAGACTGGCAGACTTCCTGATGGATGGGATATTGAAGAATGGATATTCGGATTAGCTTCTTTCTGGTTTGGTTTAGGAATCACTTTCCCTATACAATTGGTTTATAACCTTTTGTCAGACAAAAAACAAATAGTCCAAGCTCCTAAAGGGGCAACAACGGTTTATGATATTGCGAGTGGTTTATTAGATTCTGACGAGAAAAAGAAAATGAGTGAAGAGCAATATATCTTTTCAAAAACAATGAAACTTCTTACGTCTATTGATATAACCCCGCATACAAGAAAGTATTATTCTGACGAACAGAATAAATTGACTAAGGAAGGTAATCCATTTGTGAAGGCTCTTTCAGTTCCATTTACTACCTTGGATTTAGGACCATTGACAGTACCAGCTCCAAGCGATAATCTGATACCAATTTATAACTTATCGAAGTATCTCAAATGAATGGACTAACGTGCAGCGTAAAAGGATGTAATGCTGTCTCTCAGAACGATAGTGAATATTGCTATACTCACTTCATTGAAGAGAAAGAGAAAGAGTTCTGCGACATAACTGAAGGTGGGTTCTTCAAATGGGTAGAGTTCTTCCTAAAAGAGTATATGCCTCAGAAGTCTCCAGACATTCACCGTGAGATTGTGTCACTATACTTCAGCTTATATAATCCTCATTATATCAACAGATACAATAGGCAGCTTGAAGAAGTAGCGTTCAGGGGGAGCGGGAAATCGACTGTACTTAACTTCTTCATTCCATTGTACCTAATGACTCACAATGGGAAGAAGATAAAAATCTTTGCTGAAGTGCCTGAGAATGGTACTACTGTTGTCAAGAAAATTGAAGTGACATTAAAAGAAAAGTTTGGAGTGATAGCATCAAAGACTGGTTCACTTGCTGAAGAGTTTGTTGTAAGAATGAGAGACGAACTTGTATCTAACCGCAGATTGAAGATGTTCTATGGAGACAAGATAGAAGATGCAATTGATTCAATTGATGGACAATGGACACGTAAAGCATTTAAGTTCAATGGATGTTTCATACTTGGAGTTGGTTCTGGGCAGATGATACGTGGCAGGGTAAAAGGAGCTTATCGTCCTACTTTTATTATATTCGATGATATCTATGATGAATCTAACATAACTGATACTCAAAGGAAAACAATTAAGAATTGGTTCTATGCTGGTGCAATGAACTCCCTTGACGATATAATGGGGAAAGCACTATTAACTGGCACAATACTCCACGAAGACACTGTTTTGGTAGAGTGTATGAACTCATCAATGTGGAAGTCAGTTAAGTTCTATCCTATGCCTCTCCAGAGATTCAGAGATTTAATCAAACATATGAAAGTAAATGAATCTAACCGAATCTGCCACTTGCCATTTGAAGATGAACCTAACGAGATTATACGCACTACAAAGCAGATAGATTATTTCAATGAATTGCAGAAAAAAGAGGATTGGGGATTAGCATGGGCAGAACGTAACAATCTGTACTATATGGCAATCAAATACAAAGATGCTGTTGAAACTTCTTCTACTTCTTTGTTCTATCAGGAATACTTCCATTTGACAATCTCTGAAGGTATGAAGAAATTCAGATCTGATTATTTTCAGGGTATTAAGGGAGAATGGAAATTGTTTAATGAATTTGGATATACCTGGTTTGATTGTCCAGAATTGTATAAAGAACCTCAGATAATCAATATTGAATTTGGTTGTGATCTTTCAGGTATTTCTGCTGAGGCAGACAATACTGTCATACAGCCTGTTGGTGCCCTTCCAGATAAGAAGTTAATAGTTTTCCCTACTGTGTATGGTAAAATGAACTCCAGAGATGTCCTATTGAAAGATTCAGCAGACCTATTTAGGTATGATAAAGTAGTATTAGACCGACAATACATTGAAAAGATGGGATTTTTAGATGAGCTGTTTCGTTTGTATCTTGAATATATGCCTTCGCAAATTAAAATAGGTGTTGCTGGTGAGGAAAATAAAACTCCAGAGGATGTAAGATTGTTGTTCCAGGCTAATGGAATATATTGTCAGGTTAATCCAAGACCGCAGAATAGATCACAAGGATCAAAATATGAACGTATCAGGTTCACTTGTTTGAAATATTACGAAACATTGTCAGTATATCATTGTAAAGGTACTGGATTACTTGAACTTGAACTTGAACACTTAACTAAGTATATAACGGATGATTGTGCGGATGGATTAGAGGTAAGTCTCTTTAACATACAATTTCCTGCTGCTGTATCATACAACCAGTTCGCTAATCCTCAAGTGTTCCAGAATAGAGGATATAGTAAAAAGAAGAAGTGGATAACTAACGAACAAGCTTTCGATTGGAGATTAAATTAATGAGAACATTTACTGAAAGAGACAGCCGCAGTCCATTTGCTGGAGAACATATTATATACGATTCAGTAGAAGAGTTCAAAGAAAAGATGGGTAGTGAGTATCCACTAAAAAAATGGGGAGTAGGACCAATTGAAGAGTTAAAAGCTGGTGAATGGGTAATTGCTGACGATGGGTTTATTGTACAAATACTAAGAGTGAAATGGTTCCCGAATAAAAATGGTTCAAGAACATATTTTGTGAGAGTACCAATGGGAACATTTGCTGTTTATTTCTTAAAGACCAGAATTGAAACAGAAACTAAAGGATGGGTATGGAGACAAATGATGGGGCAATTTGGGTTGCCTCAGAAGTCATCAGTTGGACATCGATCAAGACTATTCAGCCCTGGCAAGATGAACAAGATTAAATTTGCAACATTATTCTTATCAGGTATTCCAATGGTAAAAGCTGTTAAAATAATATATCCTAATACACGACATCTAACTACAAACCAATTATTAATAAAGGCAACACATCTAATGGACGATAAAGTAGTACAAGCAGAATTAAAAGATCAAGTAGCTAAATTCAAAGACGATGTAACAGAAAAATTTAGCGATAAAAGAATAATCGATGAATTGGATTTGCTGCTTGAAAGGTCAAGAAAAGGCACTGATGCTCACCGATGCAACATACAGTTTATTATGGAATTGAGAGGTATGTATGCTTCCCAAACCTCAGTTAAGAAGAATGGGAAGCCTAACATTCAGGAAGCAACTTATACTGAAGTGCCTCCATCAGAAGGATAGTTTATCTTATTATCTAATAGTTTTTTCTTCTTCCATAATTTTTAATTCTTACGTTTGCGGGTTAGGCACAACGCTGTTATGCAGAAAAGCCCTTAAATATCTCATTTACGTCAATGTTTTTTTCTTCTCCAAGTTTTCTGCCATCAAAATAATATGTTAAGTGATCATAATGGTTATTGCCCAGCGGATATTCAACTGTCACACTATATAGTTTCTCGTTCTTAAAACTTATATTTGTAATTGGCACTTCTTTTGGTTCTTCTACCCCCAATAGTTGTATTTTCGCTTTTGTAAAGAGACGGGCTTTCTGCATAACCTGCGCATCAAGCCGATTACTTTCATCAATAGCCATTTTAATTGCTTCTCTTGCTGTCGCTATTGTTACTAAATCGCTTGGCGTATATCTTTTGCTGTTTAAAAACTCTATTATTTTGTCCATTGCTATCTCCTATATAGTTTTGTTTATAAATTTTCGTAACGGCTTATGCGCAACATCGTTATAACGACAAGCGGGCTTTCATTTTTCTTCAACCCAAAATTTCCACCACTTGCGTTTGTAGTATTTGCAACCATTAGTTTTTCTATTGTTCGGGTAATCTTTATCATCAACGGTTTTATCAATTCGTTCTTTATATTTACCTACAATATGATCGTTAATTATTCTACCAGTGGGGGCATTACAGTAATCCTCCCACGCACAATAATCATCTATCGTAGCCAGAATAAAATATCTACAATTACAGCAGTAAACTTCACGTCCACCCGCTTGCGTTATAACAAGCGGCTCAACATTGACCTCACTTTTAGTTCGGTCAATTTTAGTTTTTTCGTTCTCGTTCATTCTATCTCCATTAAAAAATGTGATTAAAATATTTCCGTTCGGCAAGTTAGCCGCAAATCGTTAGCTTGACAAACTGCTTTCACGTTCTTTTAATTCTTGTTTGATATATAATGCTAAATCCAAAATTTCTTCATAGGCGTCTTGCAAAGCTATTCTTCCGTTGTTGGTTTTTAATCTTTCTCCGTAAGTTTCAACACCTTTTTGTATTCTTTGTTCAATATCATTTTTAACTTCGGTGGCTAAGTCCGCAGTTTGCAAGCTAACAAGCGCATCAAACTGACTTGCTTTTATTTCTGGCAGTATGGCTTTGCAAGTTGCAATCATTAGTTTCCCATTCTTAGAATTTTCATCAAATTCTTTTGTATCTGTTCTGGTTCCGTAACCGAATGAAGGTGCTAAATCTTCATAAACTTGGTGAAACAATTTGGCTAATTTTACTTCGTCCATTATGCTTCCTTTCGTTAGCGTGTTAGTTGCAATTCGTACTGAATTGCTATTGTTTCTGTTGATTTAATTTTTTCTGCCTTTTCTTTGCAGCTCTTTGTATTCGTTTCCATTCTTGTTCTATAAATCCTCCAACAATTTTTAATGCTTCTTCATATTCTTTTTTGGTGATCTTCATATAAAATTCCTTTCCGCAATCAGCACAATTGCATTATGTTATAAAGAAATTTTACTCTCTTTATACTTTTCTTCTATACTTGTTTCAATTTTGGCAATGTCTAACAAATTTAAGTTGCCTTTTTTCTCAAGTAATGCTTCGTATGTAGCTATAATTTTAGCTAAATCTTTTTCTCTTATTCCAAGTTGCTGTACTCCAAGAGCAATTCTTAAATAGTTAATTTTCTGTTTCTCGCTCATAACTTTCTCCTTTTTGTTTTCGTAAAATTCTTTATAACTCGTGCCTCAACATCCGACAAACTATCGCTGTCAGTTGTTTTAGCTTTAGTTGCAATATTTATTTTTTCTTCTTTCATCATCTTCAATTATGTTGTTTGCGGGTTAGGCACAATGCTGTTAAACCGACTTGCTTAACTGTTCGGCTATATTATCAACGTATTTCATAATCACTTTCTTTATTTCTTCTGGTGTGTAAGCCTTATATCTATATTCAAAAAAATCATCTATCTTGTTTATAGCACTTACATATATTCCAAATCTTTCCTGTGGTACGCAAGCTGGTTTAACTTCGGCTTCAATTTGACCGCTTTTTTTACTCTGTAATTGATGCTGTACTAAAACATAATCAGATAGCTGTTTTCTTATTGTGTGTTCATTAAGTTTTTTACTTAACAGTTCGTCTATTACTTTTTTATCTAATACTATGTTCATAAAATTTCCTTTCCAGCGGCAAATTAAGCCGCAAATCGTTGGGCGGACTGCTATCTTCTTATAAAGATTAGCGTATCGCCCACATTATATTTATCTCTCTCATCATCAAAAACTATTTGTCTATCACTACCATCACTAACAAAATAGCTTGCCTTGTTTCCATCCTTCCAATAATTTACTTGTGTTATTACAAGGGGTTTTCCATCATCAATAACATAGTTGCAGCCGCCCAACAAGCCAATCAAACTGACGGCTAATACTGCTAAGATGATTTTTGATCTTAATGTTTTCATTGTAACTCCTGTTGATTTGTTTGTAATTATTTACGCCGCCGTTTATTGGCAAAGCGTTATGCAGAAACTTTGGCTAACCTTTATTCAATTTTAATTGCTCATAGCTCTTTAACATTTCAATTGTATCACCTTGCCCCATAACTTTTTCTGCTTGTTCTATATCTCGTTTTATCATAGCAGCACCAAATATTCCTGGTTGCCCTATGGCTTCGTATTGTTTTAATAATTCCTTATTTCTATTCACTTCTTGTATTAGCCCTTCCATTAAGTTCATTGTTATTTTCTCCCGCCAAAGTTCTGCCTAACAAAAAACTCAAGCCGATAAAAAATATCGGTAAGTCTTGTCAGATTTCTTTGGCTATAAAAGTTTGTTAATAAATATGTTGTTTTCATTCTTATTTTTTACGGCTTAGTTTCCATCTCTGTTAGCAAGCCT
>Ga0172367_10005751_pt1 | contig 14867 bp, 6 predicted proteins | sample Lak10m_FD_114542 | JGI IMG/M metagenome (GOLD analysis project Ga0172367, IMG submission 114542) | Freshwater microbial communities from Kabuno Bay, South-Kivu, Congo - kab_022012_10m | ecosystem: Environmental > Aquatic > Freshwater > Lake | place: Democratic Republic of the Congo: South-Kivu... | reverse complement strand
TCGAAACTCAGCGTCGTGCTGGGATTGAAGGGATTGGGGAATGAAGGCAGCAGGCGCGTGGCAACCGGGCGCTCGCCCTGGTTCATGCCCAGCTCGCCGTCCACCACCAGGTTGCGATCCGTGATGAGCGGGTTGGTGTTGGGCTCGGGCTTGGCGCCGTCCTTGGAGGCAAAGGTCAGTTCGATGTGCATGGTGTCCGAAGTGGCGACGCCGTCCGTGGTCACATAGTGGAAGTGGTAGTTGCTGTCAGCCTTGTCCAGCTCCACCTGGAAGATGCTGCCCTCAATGGCCTGGCCGTCGACGATGTAGGTCAGCGCGTCGCCGTCCACATCCCAGGAAACCAGCTGGATGTTCTGCAGACCGGACTCCGTCAGGTGCGCGAAGACCGGGCGGGCCAGCGGGGCGTCATTCACACCCATGATCTTCAGGGTCAGGGTGGCCGGGGCGCTCTCGAACACGCCATCGCTGACCGTCACCGTGAAGCTCACTTCGCCCACGAAGTTCTGCTCAGGGGTCCAGGTGAAGACATCGCCCGTCAGCACCTGGCCGTCCACCGTGTAGGTCAGGGCGTCGCCGTCGGGATCGTGGCCGGCCAACTGCACCGTCGCCAGCTCGTCCTCCAGGCTCTCCACCGTCATGTCGGCCAGCAGAGGCTCGTGGTTGCTGGCCACCACTGTCACCGTGATGGTGGCGGCATTGCCGCAGCCCTGGCCGTCGCAGGCCGCGTAGCCCAGCGTGTGCACGCCGATGGTGGAGGGCGTCCAGCTCCACTCGCTGCCGAAGATGGGAAGGCCGTTCACCGTGAAGCTCAGGGCGTCGCCTTCGGCGTCGTTGCCCACGAGGCTCAGGCTCACCGTCTCGCCCAGCAGGCAACCCGTGCTCAGATTCTCCACCACCGGCAGCTGGTTGACGCTGGCGATCTGCACGGAGATGGTGGCCATCTGGCTGTAGCCCGCCCCGTCACTGGCGCGGTAGGTGAAGGTGAAGGCGCCGTTGGCGTTGGCAGGGGGCGTCCAGGTCCACACATTCCCATTCACGCTGCCGCCGCTCACCTCGTAGGTCAGGGCGTCGCCGTCCTGATCGTTGCCCTGCAGCACGGTGCTCAGCGTCTCGTTCTCGCTTCCCTGCACATAAAGCGGGGCAACCACGGGGGGGTGATTCACGCTCACGCCCACCGGCGCAATGCCCACCACCGCCGCCTGGGCGATGTTGAAGGTGTAGTTGCCGGGGTTCAGGTTGCTCAGGCGGAAGTTGCCATTGTGGCCGCCCGTCCAGCCCCAGTTGATGTGGAACCAGCAGCTGTCCATCACGCCGTCAACATCGAAAGCATGGCCTCCGGCAGCGCCCTGGCCACGGTACACCACCGGACGACCGGCGTGCACTTCGGCGGAGATCATGTCCTGCCAGGCCTGCTCCGTGTAGGCCGAACGGTACACCATGCGCGCCGTCTCCTGGTAGCCGAAGTACTGGCGCAGGGCCGTCACCACCATGGATGTCTGGGCGCTGGAACCCGTCGGGCTGTAGTTCATGCGCACGGCGGCGCCGGCGTGAAAGAGCAGCTCGGCCACATCAGGGCTGCAGCTCGCGGGGGTGATGGCATTCCAGTCGTAGCTCTGCTCGGCGAAGTTCACCGCAATGGGGCCGTACACGCTGTGCACATAGGACACCGTACCCGTTCCCTGCTGGGGCCAGTTCCAGTAGTCCATCACCTGCGCCATGGCCACCGCGACACAGCCCACATACACATGGCCACCGGAGCCGGCGGGATCCGCGGGGCAGGCTTCGTTGCAGGGCGTGCCCTGGCCCCACAGGGCCTCCAGCATGGGGGGCACATCGTCGGGCACCACGCGCAGAGGCTCGTTCTGGGCGGGGCCGCTCAGCAGCATGTCCCAGGCCGCCCGCGTCTCGTTGGCACGCTCGCCCCGGGCGCGCTGGTCGATCACCACCAGTTCCTCGGCCTGCAGCCAGTCCACCAGCGCGGGGGGCAGCTCGCCTTCGGGCAGCACATTCTCGGACCAGCCCACCACCGGCACCAGCAGGTCATCACCGCCAGTGAGCACCCAGCCGCCCTCGCGGAAGGAGGTGATGTAGAAGACGGGCTCCGCGGCCTCCCAGGCCAGGGGGCGCACGCTGTCCACACTGCGCAGACCCAGGTGGTCATTGCCGGCGGCAAAGTGGCGGGCCGCCACTTGCGCATCGGTCACCGCCACCGGAGCCGCCAGGGCGTCCAGGCTCAGAATCAGACTCAGGCCGCCGAGGGCCAGAAGAGAGGGGGTGAAGACGATGCGTGACATGATGCCTCCTTTGCGTTCAACGGAGGAATAGCGAGGATCATGCCAATTCGCGACCTACATGGAAGTCGTTGATGTGCAGGTGGTTATTTCCAGAAATGAAGGCTTGTGCGGGGATATGAACCACTTGTGGGTGGCCACCCGTGGTTTATTTCCACCAGCCCTTGTCGCCAGCTTTGGGGTGGGGGAGGCATGGGTTCAAATCGGCCAATTCAAGGCTGTTGCTGATTAGCTGTTCATAGAAATATCAATGAGGCGCGAGATAAAATTCACGCCAAGCTGTAGTAGTGAACAGGCCCGGCTTGGTGATATGAACCACTGGCCGTCGCCTCAGTTTGCGGCGCTGTCGTCCACCAGGGCCACCCGAAAACTGTGCCTGGCCCAGCTTCCCACCACGCCCTGGCAGTTCTCGCCCCGCAGGTTGAAGTCCACCGGGTCGTAGCCCTCCTCGCGGATCCACCAGTGGGTGGTGAAGAAGAAGCGCGCGGCGGGGCCGTTCAAGCGGCGCAGGATGATGTCGTAATAGCCCATGCGTCGCCCGCGGTTCACATCGCTCACATAGGTGTCCAGCGAGTCCACGAAAACGAAAAAGGTCCAGGACACGCGTTGGGGAGGATCCTCGGCCCGGCGCGGCCCTGGGGGCAGGCGCAGATCGGGATAGGGGCCCACCTGCCAGGAGGCGTCCCGGTCGTCCCGCAGCCAGTAGAGCCGATCGGTCGGGGTGGAGATCCATCGCCCGCTCGTGCTGTCCTTCACCACCGCGTCGAACTCCAGCTGGTACTCCGTGTCCGGGGCGTCGCTGGCCGAAGGGTTCCAGTCCACAAAGAAGGCGGCGGGATCGGCCAGGTCCTTCTCCGTGTCGGGGTCGTAGAACATGAGCGTGTCGGCTTCGTAGCCTGTGCTGGAATCGTTGGGGCGCAGGGTGAAGGCGAGATCCTGGGCGCCCACCACGCGGCAGCCCTGCTCTCCACGAAAGGCCAGGCCATTCCACACGCCCTCCATGTGCAGGCTCACGCTGTCGCCGGCGCCAAGGGGCAACTCCGCGCGGTCAAAGACATAACGCCGGGCGGCGGCGTCCTCGGTCAGGGAGATGGAATCTCCCGTGCTGTGGTTCTTCACACGCAGGGAGGCTCCGGAGAGGAAGGCCGTGGTGTCGTTCACCGCCTCGCCCAGGCCCACCGGATGCGTGAGCAGCACGCCCTGCACTCCGCTGTCGCCGGGCTCCAGCAGTGCCACCAGCGTTACCAGGGCGCGGGCGCCGGCATCGGCGTCGGGCAGATCCTCGCAGGCCGAGAACACCAGCAACAGAAGCGGGAAGGCAAGGAAGAAGAGGCGCGCACTCATCAGAAGCTCCAGGTCAATTCAAGGCTCGGCAGACGGCGGATTCCCTCGGACACCACCTTGTTGGGCACATCACCCTGCTCCACGCTGGGGACATAGCTCACATCCCAGGCATTGGGGCTGTTGAAGAGATTGAGCAGGCCCATGCGGCACTCGAAGCTGCGGCCGGGCCGGCGGTGGGTGAAGGTCCAGGCCAGGTCCACGCGGGTGTAGGCGGACAGGGACTCGGCGTTGAGGTCCCCATATCCGAAAACCAGACTCTCCTCGGTGTTCAAACCATCGCCGCCCAGCCACACGGCGTATTCGGGTTGGGTGTAACGCGGCCCGCTGGCCAAGCGCCAGTTCACGCCGGCGCTGCTCTCGTTGTAGCGGAAAAAGCGCACCCAGCGCCGGAAGGGCCAGCCCTTCTCGCTTGTGTGGGAAAAGTTGCGGTTCACCTGCAGGTTCAAGTTGTGGCGCTTGTCGAAGGCGGCGTAGAAGGGCTTGCCCTGGTTCACTTCGTCCAGCTGCCGCACGGCCCAACCCATGCTGTAGCCCGCCTGGCCTGTCCACAGTCCCTGGCTGCGACGCAGATTGAAGTCGGCGCCGAAGGCCTCACCCCGCCCGTGGAAGAAGAGGTAGTCGTTGGTGGAGGGATCATCGGCCAGGTGATCCTCCTGTTGGGGCTTGGCCTCGGCCACATGATCCAGCTGCTTGTGGTAGGCCTCCACCTCCAAGAGGGTGCCGGGCGCCACATCCCACTCCACGCCTGTTGTCCAGTGGCTGGCGCGTGCCGGCCGGGAGCTTGGGTCCATGGCCACCCAGATGTAGTTGAAGGTGCTGCCGTCCCGGCGGAACTGCTGCAGGCCCTGGTTGTAGAGGCCCCAGGCCAGCTTGAAGCGCAGGTTCTCGTCCACATGGGCCTTCAGCCCCACGCGGGGCTCCAGGCGCGTGACATGGTAGGCGTCCTTGTCGGCCAATCCGCCGGCCCGGAAGAGCACGGCGCGCACGCCGGGCTCCACAATGAGCAAGGGGTGCGGACGCCAGGACGCCTGCCCGTACAAGGCCAGTTCGGACATCTCCTTGCGCACATCCCACTTGTGGCTGTTGAAAACCCAGGACTGGAAGTCCGTGTCCAATGTCTTGGCACTCAGGCCGCTCTCCAGCGTGAGTGTCTCGTCGTGGTGGTATTCCAGCTGCACGCGGGCGCTCACATCGTTGATGTGGTTCGTCTGCAGCACGGTCTCGCGGCCGCCGAAGTCCAGCTCGGTGCGGAAGCGCGACCAGCCCACGATGGCCCGCGAGTACCAGCGCGTGTTCCACACATGGCGCCAGTTGAGGTTGGCGGCGCGGTTGCCAAAAGTGAAGCGCAGGCTGGAGGCATCGAAGACATCGTCGCCGAAGTAACCCGTCATGCTCAGGCGGTCCTTTTCCCCCACATCCCAGTTGAAGCGGAATTGGGCGTCGGTGAAGTGGTAGGGCAGCTCCGAGGAGGCGAAGGCCCGCGTGGCCAGGTCCACATAAGTGCGGCGCAGTGCCAGGAGCCAGGAGGAATTGTCGAGGCCAGCGGTGGGGGCGCTGAGCTGCACCGTGGTGGCCAGCACGCCCACGCCGATCTCTCCGTCCAGCTCTTCCTGGTTCCCCTCGCGGGAGGTCACCTGCAACACCGCGCCCAGGCGGCCGCCATACTGGGCGGGCCAGGAGCTGCGCAAAAGGTCCGTGTGCTTCACCGCACTGGGAATGAAGGCGGAGAACAGGCCGCCCAGGTGGTTGGGGTTGTACACCTCCACGCCGTCCAGCAGCACCAGATTCTCGTCCGCACGGGAGCCGCGCACATTCAGGTCGCTGGAGAAATCATTGGTGGGCAGCACCCCGGGAATGGTGAGCAGTGAGCGCAGCAAGTCCCGCTGGATGAGCACGGGTGCCAGATCCATCTGCTTGCGGTCCAGCCGGATGTTGCCTGCATAGACCTGCTCCTGCTGAAGTTCCTGCTCGGTCTTCTCCGCCGTCACCTCCACGCCGGCCAATGCCACGCTCCCAGGCGTCAAGCGGATTTCCTGCAAACGCTCCTGGTTCTCAACAACGCGCAAGCTCAGGCGACGCGGTTCGTAACCCTGGTAGCTCGCCACCACGGTCCACTCCCCGACTTCGAGCCCTGTGATGACGAAGTAACCGTCCAGATTGGTGGCGGCGCCGCGCAGGGCACGATTGCCGCTGCCCGCGTCCGGGGCCAGCACATTCAGGCTGGCGCCGATGAGGGCCTCGCCGCTTTTGTCGTCCACCACATGCCCATGCAGGCGGGCGGCCCAACTGCTGGAGCAAAGCAGCAGCGCGGGCAACAGGATGCGCACAGCCCCCATGGGCAGATGGCGGAAGAGAGTCACGGGTACCTCGGGTCGATGGTTGAAGCGAACGCCGTCAAAGTAGGGGCCTGCCGTGCCGGGAGCAAAAGCAGGAGTGTTTAATCCTGAACCGGCCTGATTCTTGCACATTGGCGGCCGCAGGAATCAACTCTTGGGGGCCGCATGACTCGCCTTCCTTCGCGCCGCAGTCCGTGGGCCTTTGCGCTCCTTGTTGCCTTCAGCATTTCCGCCACGGCCGCCCGCGTCGGGGTAGCGCCTTTCTCCGGCGCAGCCCTGAGCCCGGAGGAGGCCCGGGTGGCGCGCTCGCTTTTGGTGCACGACCTGCAGAAGGCCCGGCCCAACGACCTGGTGGTGGAGCTGCGCCCAGAGCCGCTCCTGGAAAGGGTCCCCGTGCTTGAGCTGCTGAATGAGGCGCGCGGCGCCGGTGTGGACGAGCTGGTGCTGATCAGCGCCGACCGCCTGGGCGACAAGCTGATGGTGCAGGTGCGCCTGCTGGAGACCGCAGGCGAGCAGAACCTGCTCACCGACGCGCTGCCCGTGGCGGCGGTGGAGGATCTCGATGTGGTCATGGAACGGGTAGCCGAGGCACTGGCCACGCGCCAGCCCGTGTCGGAGAGCCGCCAGGTGGGCCGCGTGCTGGAGAAGGAGGGCCTGAACACCCGGCGCCGCTCGGCCATTCGCCAAAGCGCCATCCAGGCGGGATATCAGTGGGAGATCGGCGGGGAAGGCGATGACGACACCCAGCGCCACTTCGTGGCCTCGCTGAGCAGTGGCATGGAGGAGCGGGCCTTCGATGCCGGCTGGAGCCTGTCCTGGCGCAACGGTCCTGCCCTGCTGCTCTACTCCGACTGGCTGATGCGACCCCGCGACCTGTGCCCTTTCGTGGGTGGGGCGGCGGGATTCCACTGGTTCCGGTTCCAGGAGAAGGCTGGCGATTACGATCTGGATGATGGTTTCCACACCAGCGCCCGTGCCGGCCTCATCCTCTACCGCACCTATGAGTTCCAGATTGTGCTGCAAACGGAGTATGCCGTCACTTGGAATCAGCGCCAAGACCGCGCATGGCTCTTCAGCCTGGGCATTCGCCCCTGAATCCGTCGCCGGGCATTTGTGCTGCTTTGTAAAGGGCTCTTGCCATTCCACGCGCTTTCTGAACCCTGAAGCGCCTTGCCGAAGCGGAAGGACGCCACCTTCTCGGCACGGTGGTTCGCCTGCCACAAAGGGGACACATGCATGTGGCCCCCAATTGCGGCCTTTCACACCCTGAACACCGCGCAGCGGCCCTCATGGCACGGGGATTGCTGTCCGCAACACGCATATCATGATGGAAAGGCCACTCATGTCGCGTTGGATGCTGCTTCTCCTGTGGGCCCTGCCGCTGATGGCGCGCCCCGTCGACCCCATGTCCCAGGCCAGTGCCCTGCCTTCCGGGCGGGGCCTGCATCTGGAATTGAACTTCCCCGCGCCGGTGCTGAGCCCGGTGGAGGGTGGTGTAAGCGTGCGCCTGGACGGCGAAGGCCTGATGGGCGTGGCGGGGTGCCCGGATCTGCCCGTGGTCAACCGCCACATCCGCATTCCGGCCACCAGCGGCGTGGAGCTGGAAGTGGTGGAAGCCCGCTGGACGAGCATGGGCCAGCACACAGTGGCTCCCCTGCAGGAGCGCCTGCACACCTCGGCCGACCTGCCCCTCTCCTGGTTGCGGGACGAGGCGGTCTTCCAGCAGTCCCAGCCCTGGCCGGCGGACTGGCTGCGCCTCTCGGATCCCATGCTCATGCGCGAGACACGACTGGTCACCTTGAGCGTGGCTCCCCTGCGCTGGAATCCGGTGACGGGGGAGTTGCTGCGCCTGGAGTTCCTGGACCTGCGCGTGCACTTCCGCGGGCACAACGGCGTGAACCAGCCCCTGCGCGCCGAAGACGAAGAGGGCATCTCCGAGGACGGCGAAGGCCTGGTCTATTCCCATCGCGGCGCAGAGGACCAATTCCTGCGGCAGATGCTCGGCGGGAGGCTGGTGGAAGTATCCACCGCGGACGGCGGTGCCCAGGGTGAGGCCGTGGACGCCATCACCTGGGGCGCGCCCGAGCTGCCGCTGAACTACCTCGTGTTCGCCAAGGCGGCGGCCCAGAGCCAGGCGGCCTTTCAGCAGTGGGTGGCCTGGAAGCGCCAGAAGGGCCACTATGTGAAGGTCGTGAGCGAGAATGACCTGGGCAGCTGGAGCGCCACCAGCATCCGCAACGAGATCATCAACCAATACCAGAACAGCTCGCGACCGCCCCACTATGTTGCCCTCGTGGGCGACACGGGCGGCACTTACGCCATTCCCAGCCACAGCAGCCAGTACGACCACTACTACGCGGCCATCGCCGGAGGCGACATTCTGGCGGATGTGGTGGTGGGCCGCATCAGCGTGGAGAGCGCCACCCAGCTGGCCACAGTGCTGAACAAGATCGTCGGCTATGAACAGTCGCCCTACCTGGACAACACCAGCTGGCTGCGGCGCTCATCCTGGCTCACAGGTGCGGGCCACTGTGGCGAGTCCATGAGCCAGCTGGCCCGGGACTTCGCCTTCCAGCTCATCACCGAGCGGGGTTACACCCAGATCGACACCGCCTTCTGCGCCAACAGCCCCAGCTATGTCTACAACTGGTTCAACCAGGGCATCAGCCACTACAACTACCGGGGCTGGATCGGCATGGAGGGGCTCTCCATCAGCCAGCTCATCGCCCTGCAGCAGGGCCCGCGCACGCCCATCGCCGTCACCTTCACCTGTTCCAGCGGCGACTTCGCCGACGGCCAGTCCTACACCGAAGGTTTCCTGAGGGGCGGCACGGCCAGCACACCCGGCGGCGCGGCGGCGGCCATGGGCTTCTGCACGCCACAGACTCACACGGCCTACAACAACCTGGTGGACGGCGGCTTCTGGAGCGCCCTGCTGGACTACCGCATTCCCCAGGTGGGCACCTGCATGTTCCGCGGCAAGCAGGAACTCTTCAACACGCTGCCTCCCGGAGACGGCAACATCAGCAACTTCTCCTACTGGGCGAATCTGATGGGCGACCCGGGCATGGAGCAGTGGTGCGGCGTGCCGGATGTGCTCGCCTTCGACACAGTGCCAACGGCCCTGGGCACAGGCGCCCAGGCCGTGGACCTGCGCGTGCTGGACCAGAACAGCCAGCCGGTGGCGGGTGCCGCCGTGTGCGCCTACTTCAGCGACACGCGGATGGACCTGGGCCTCAGCGACGCGGAAGGTCGCGTGATGCTGGACTTGCCCGCGTTGGATCAGGGAAACTTGTACCTCACGGCCACACGAGCCTTCCACAAGCCGGCCCGGGCCACGGTGGCGCTGGATTCCACCCTGGCCATGCCCGTGTTGGAGAGCGTGGCGGTGGTGGACGCCGATGGCGATGGCCTGTGGACGCCCGGCGAGAGCGCGGAACTGCTGCTGGGATTCCGCAACCCTTCCTCAAGCCAGACGCTGACGGCCCTGACCTTGACGGCCGAGCTGGCGGACGATGCGGCGGCGGATCTGGTTGCCGCTACGGCGGATCTTTCCACCCTTGGCCCACTGGAGTCGGCGACGATCGCCACGCCCCTCGTGCTGGTGGCGGCCACCTCCTGGACGGAGGGCCTGCCCGTGCGTCTGCACCTGCATTTGGCCAGTGGGCACGATTCCTTCGCCGTGCGCCTGGATCTGCCCGTGAGCACGCCGGCCCCAACCGTGCAGGGCAGCATGTCCACCGATGGCGCTCTCTATCCCGGCCAAATGGTGAACTGGCTGGTGCGCTTGCGCAACGACGGCACGCGCACGGCGCACCAGTTGGTGGTGAACCCAAGCTTTCCCGCCAACAGCGGCATGTCGGTGAGCCCGGCGGAAATCGTGGTGGACAGCCTGGGCGTGGGCGAAGTGATGAACCTGGAGCTGGAGGTCAGCGCCGCCAACTATCTGGTGCCCGGTTACAGCAGCGCCATCGTGGTGGCCTGGACGGACCAGAGCCTGGGGGCAACGGGCGAGGTCGCGGCTCCGGTGGTGCTGGGCAATCAGCAGGTGGGGGATCCCACCGGCCCCGACGCCCACGGCTATTACGCCTTCGAGAGCACGGACTCCCAGTGGTCCCAGGCGCCTGTCTACAACTGGGTGGAGATCGCCCCCAACGCCGGTGGCACCGGAACGGTGCTCAACCTGCCGGACACGGCCGATGAGGCCGACGCCAGCCGGCGCGTGGACCTGCCCTTCCCCTTCACCCTCTATGGCGAGACCTACAACAGCCTGGCGGTGTGCTCCAACGGCTTCGTGGCCTTTGGTCCCCTGGCCCACCTGCAAACGGACTTCCGCAACCACTTCCTGCCTTGCGGCATGGGGCCGGAGCCCATGATCGCCCCCATGTGGGACGACTTCCGCCTCACCAGCGATGCCCAGATCTGTGTGAAGCACCTGGAAGGCCAGGGCATCTTCGTGGTGGAGTGGTACCGCGTGCGCACCAACTCCAACAGCCAGATCAACACCTTCCAGTTGCTGCTGCACGATCCAGCCGTTTACCCAACGCCCACGGGCGACGGCGAGATCGTCTACCAGTACGCGCTTTTCAACGACAACCAGAGCAACGACCAGGACTTTCCCTACTGCACGGTTGGCCTGAAGAACCAGGACGCCACGGTTGGCCTGACCCTCCTCAACTATCACCAGCGGCCCAGCACCGCCGCCGCCTTCGCCGCGGGCAAGGCCGTGCGCATCACCACCAGCATGGGCCTCACCACGGATCCGCCCATCCTGACGCTGGAGAGCGACCACTTGGCGGTGAACCTTTCCGGCACGGATGCCGAAGAGGCGGAACTGAGCCTGGGCATGGGAAACATCGGCCAGGCGCCGCTCCTGTGGCAGGCCTCCGTTGTGCCGCCGGAGAACTGGCCTCCCGACAGCCTGGGCATCGCCCTGCGCGACGCCGGCGGACCGGACTCCTACGGCTACACATGGGCGGACAACCTGGAGGACAATGGCCCGATCCAGGGATGGGTGGACATGTGGGATCAGGGCACCGCGCTGGAGCTGAACGATTGGAATGGCCAGGCGGACACGGCGGACGACGGCTATGCCGATCCCATCGACCTGCCCTTCGCCTTCCCCTTCTACGGCGAGACCCACAGCCGCCTGTGGGTGTCCGCCAACGGCTTCATCACCTTCCAGGATCCCGACGCCATCTACTGGCAGAACAACCTGAGCGGCCTGCCCAATGCCAGCGCCCCGGACCGCAGCCTGCTGGTGTGGTGGGACGACCTGCTGAACAACACCACGGTGCAGGGCTACATCCGAACCTGGACCAACCAGTCGGACTCGCTCGTGGTGACCTGGCAGGCCATTCCGCACTACAACCAGGGCTCCTATGGAGGACCTTTCACCTTCCAGGTGGTGCTGGAAGCCAATGGTCGCATCACTTACAACTACGCCGACATGAACGCCGCCGACACGGACAGCGACAGCGGCACCACGGGCGTGCAGTGGGACGAGACGACGGGCTTCGCCATCCGCCACATGCTCATCGCGCGGGACAACACCACCATCCGCATCCTGCCGCCCTTCTGGCTGGAAATGGTGACTCCCAGCGGTTCCGTCGCCGGCGGCGAGTCGGGACAGCTCACCGTGCGCGCCCACAACAATGTGCAGGGGCTTGTGCTGCCGGAGGGAGAATACCTTGCCAGCGTGCACCTGCACACCAACGACCTGACCCACGCGGACACGCTCCTTCCCGTCATGCTCACCGTTGGGGATGTGGCGGTGGAAGCGCCGGCCCTGCCGCTGGCCTTCACGGTGGGAGAGGCCTGGCCCAATCCCTTCAATCCGGTGGCCACCCTGGCCTTCGCCCTGCCGGGCCCCGCGCCGGTGACCGCCCGCCTTCACAATGTGCAGGGCCAGGTGGTGGGCACGGTGTTCAGCGGGCAGCTCGGTGCAGGCGAGCACCGCCTCACGGTGCACGGGGAAGGCCTGGCCAGCGGTGTCTACTTCCTGCGCCTGGAAGCGGGAAGCCAGCGCGCGGTGCGCAAGCTGACCCTGCTCAAATAGCCTTCAGTCCATGTGTCACAAAAGAGGCGGCCCTGGCCGCCTCTTTTCGTGATGAGGGATGGGCGTAGATCAGAAGTCGCGCAGGCCCGGTTCGCCGGCCACGCCTTCCTCCACCTGCACTTGCAGCGCGTTGTTCATCAGCGCGAAGAACACATACTGGGAGATGAGGGAGATGAGATCCACCATGTCGCGTTCAGTCAGGGCCGGGCGGTGCGCCACCCACGCCTCCACGCCAATGGTGCGGAACTCCATCATCTCATCCGTCAGCGTCAACAGGGCAGCTTCACGAGCCTTGAAGTGCCAGTGCCGCGCCGCATGCACGGCCGCAAGCTCTTCGTGGGAAATGCCGAACTCCCGGGCCACCGGCACATGGTGCTTCCACACATAGTCGCTCTGGTAGAGACAGGCCATGCGCAGAATGACCAGTTCCTGTTCGCGTACGCTGAGGCCCATCTTGGATTTGGCCGTCACCCAATAGTCCAGAAAGGTCTCCAGGGTGTCCGGGTTGTGCATGATGGCGCCCAGCACATGGCGCGGGAAGCCCGTCCCCTTCAGCCCGTCGCCGGGAATGCGCTCCAGGATGCGCAGCCACTCCGGGCGCAACTCGTCCATGGAGCGCGGCGGGATGCGCGGCGTGTCCTCGATGGGATGGATGGCCTTGGGACGGCCCAGTGGTGCACTCATGGTGCCGCTCCTTCGGTGCGTGAATCAACCCAGGCGCGGAAGCCCAGTGCCAGGTGGGCCAGCCGCGGAGATTCGTCGTTTGGCAGCGTGGTCGGCATGTTGGCGCCCTGCGCACGCACCCGGGGGTGGATGAAGGATCCGGGCTCGTCGGGGCGCGTCTCGATCACTCGTGCCAATTGCTGGTAGAAGGGCGACAGGGGCAGGCTTTCCGCCGTTCCAACGCTGGCGCCCAAATGGTTGTCCAGGATGTACCAGTGCAGGTTGGGAGGATAGTGGGCGCAGAGCTGATCCTTCATGCAGCTCATCTGCGCATTCTGGTCGCCGTCCACCACCACCACTTCCAGATCCGGGCGACTGGTGGCAAGGCCCCATCCCACCGCCAGGCTGCTGCCCATGCAGCCCACATTGTAGAAGCTGCCCGGACGGTCCACCCGGGCTTGGGCGGCACGGGAGGTGAAGCCGTTGGCGTAGACCATGGCCGCCTGGGGATGGGCCGCCGCTATGGCGAGCAGGGCGGCGTCCCGTGCGGGTGGATGGTGGAATTCCAGGGTGGGCGGCAGCGAGAGCTCGCCCTTCTGCTGGCGCAGGTGCTCCAGCCATTCCCGGGGAACACGGGCAAAAGAGGAAGGCAGTCCGTTCATGGCGGTGCGATGGAAAGCATCCGGCGAGAGCCGCAGCACTCCCAGCCCCCCGGCGCGCACGGCGGCCATCACCGACACGAGGGCCTCCGGGGTGCCACGCCCATCTCGATCACCGGCGATGATGGCCTCCGGGCCAAAGATCAGCCGGCACAGCTCTTCAGTGCGATGACCGACGGCCTGATGGGGCTCGCTGCTGTCGGAGGCGTTCCAGCCGCGCCAGGTCACCAGGGCCGCGATGGGGATGCGGTAGACCTCTGCCCCCGCCAGCGTGACAAAGCCATCGCCGGCATTGAAGAGCCCGCTGTTTTGCAGGTGCACCAGTGCGGCGCGCCCGGTGCCCAGCCAGATGCCGCTGGCCACGCCGGCCAGGTTGCCCTCGTGGGTGGTCATCACCAGGCGCAGTCGTTGCTCCCTTGCGGCCTGGGCGACCAGCCACTGCCAGGTGTCGGTGATGGAGCAAGGCACGGAAAGGATGTCGCGCACACCGCACTTCATGAACAAGCGCAGCAGATCCTGCTCCGTGGGCCGGGCACTGGCCCGGTCCTGAGGGGAGTCGCTCAAGGGCATCCTCCTGGATGGCATGACGGGCCCTTCGCCATGAAAGACCACGGGCCTGCCATCGCATGCCGTTATGTGAGCTGTCGTGCAATTCGTGGCGCCGGGGGGCGCGCCTGCCCGTGAGGCAGGAAGTCGTGCGCATGTCCCGAACAAGAACAAGCGCCGCCTACAATACCAAGAGAAAGAGATGATGCAAAGCAAATTCTCCGCGAAAACAGCTGCATCTCAGAACAAACACCCCTTATGCGCGCTTCCTTGTGTAAATGACTCACGGTTCAGCGGGCGAAACAATGGACTGTCAGCCCCATCACTTTCTAAACACTGGCAATTAAAGGGACAAAGCATGATATTGGACCAAAATGGATCTGATTGCCTCGCACCCGTGGCGAGGGGTATTCACTAAATGGAGAAATGATGCGCAACCCACTCCCCCCAGTCTTGATCTTGCTCGTCTGTGTTGCACCCTTGTGGGCCCAGGCCACCATCGCATGGAACGAGGCCACGCGTGGCGTGGCGGTGGCGGTGGACGGCCAGCGCAGCGTCTTCACAGTGGACTACGACTACAATCCCGCCGGCGACATCACCCTCACCAAGCGCGACGCCGCGGGAGCGCTGCAGTGGACGGCCAGCTACGACCAGACGGACAACACCAAGTGGGAGAAAGCCACCTGGGTGGCCACGGACAGCCAGGGCCGCGTGGCCGTGTGCGGCACCCTCATGTCGGGCTACAGCAACCCTGTGAACGCCGCCAGCCTTCTCATGCAGTTCGATGGCGCCGGCAATCTGCTGTGGCGGCATGTCTACGATTCCGCCTTCGACGGATCCTCCACGCGCAAGTGCCTGGTGGATGCCCAGGACAACATCTATGTGCTGGGCCTGGGCATGGGCGCGGCGGGTTTGACCACGCGGGTGCGCAAGTTCGCCTCCGATGGCAGCATCGTGTGGACCTGGCAGG